>Ga0207684_10000049_pt1 | contig 240008 bp, 203 predicted proteins | sample KBSK5501metaG_FD_184342 | JGI IMG/M metagenome (GOLD analysis project Ga0207684, IMG submission 184342) | Corn, switchgrass and miscanthus rhizosphere microbial communities from Kellogg Biological Station, Michigan, USA - KBS K5-50-1 metaG... | ecosystem: Host-associated > Plants > Roots >... | reverse complement strand
GTGGCCATAGGACTACCTCGTCCGCGAGCTTGTCTCTGGTGCTCATCGCACCCGGGGGCCACCTGCTATCGTACTCTCTGGAAGGCTTGCCCTAATTATGGCCTAAGTCCCACTTTTAATCACACCCGAATGAAAGCGGCGGCTTCCTTCCCGCAGTAGCCCAGTGTTCTCTGTCTTAGCCGCCCTGCGACCCGCCGCTAGAAGAAATCCACCTGGCCGCTTTTATCGCCTGTGAGGTTATAGACGCCTCCTGCGATTCTGAACCCGGTGCGCTCCAACTCTCGAATGATGCTGCTCTGGCTCCTCACATTCTCGATCTGGATCTGAACGTTTACTTTGATGGTTTCGATCTCCGGCCTTCCTTTTGTCCTTTCGACCGCGAGTTGTATTGGGGCGACGAACCACGGCATATTCGGGTCAAGAATCGAGCCCGCGCGAGCCGCCTGGACCGCTCCGCATTTCTCATGACCGAGCACGACAAGCAGCCTCGCGCCAAGACTCTTCGCCGCGTATTCAATGCTGCCCAAGGCAATCGGGTCAACGACATTGCCCGCCACCCGAACGACAAACAAGTCCCCAATCGAAAGCCATTTGCCAAAGACGATCTCGGGCGGTACGCGGGCATCCGAGCAGCTCAGCACGACAACCTTAGGCTTATGCCCTGTCTCATTAACCTTTTTGCGCTCCTCCTTGAAGTGAGGGTTAATGACAAAGTTCCTGTTGCCGATCCTCAATTCCTCCAGCAGGTCTTGCTGTGGATCGCCCGGCTTTCCGGACGCCGAAACCAAAGCCTGGGGCAACGCGATCAGAAGCAACGCAACGGCAAAAATGTAACTTCGCCTGAAACACCACGGCGGCAAATTTGTTTTCATGGGCTCTCCTTTTCTTCGAATGAGGGTCTCTATACGTGATGAATGTTCCGCACTGCGCGCCAAGCCTACTCTGAAGAGTCTCCGTCACGCAACCGGAGAATCGTTAGAGCCGTTTTTCCCTGTGGTACAATTCGATCGCAACAACGCGATGGGAACTCAGGCAGACGCGACAACAATTCGCATCACCGAATCCGTGCGGCTGTTCATTGAAGAACACGCGCGCCGCACGAATCCCGCCGAATGCTGCGGGGTGCTGAGCGGCGCGAACGGTGTGATAACCGGCACTCATCCGCTCCGAAACGGCGCCGATAACCCTGAGACACGATACTTCGCAACGCCCGAAGAGCTGTTCGCGGCAATGCGGCGAATACGCGACGCCGGACAATCTTTGCTGGGGGTTTATCATTCTCATCCGCGCACGCCTGCTTATCCGTCGTCGTCGGATGTTGAGATGGCTTTCTACCCTGAAGCGGTCTACTTTATCATCTCTCTTGAGCCGAGTATCGAGCTTCGGGCCTTCAAGATCGAAGACGCGCGGATTGAAAACGTCGAGATTGTAGTTAGTCCGTAGACGAGGCGTCCACCATCAGCTTTTGGTGCTACTGACTACCAACAGCGGACTACTGGCCGCGATTATGTCCAGGACCATAAGAATTACCGCTCTGCTTTTCGGCCAGGCCCGGGAGTTTGCCGGCTCGGAAAAGTTTGAACTGGATCTCGAGACACCGGCCACGGTCGCAAGCGCCTTTGCGGCTATCAAGGATCGCCATGTGAAGCTTGCCGAGATGGAACGCAGTCTGTTGTTTGCGGTGAATGAAGAATATGCGACGCCTTCAACGGCCCTTTCGAACGGCGACCGGCTTGCGGTGCTTCCTCCGGTGAGCGGCGGCTCAAACAGCAGTGACATATTCGAGATCACCCGTGAGCCCATCGATATCGCCAGTTTGAGATCGCGGCTTCTCGAAGGCGATTCGGGCGCGGTAGTTATCTTCGACGGCGTGGCTCGCAACAACACCAAAGGCCGGCGGACCCTCTATCTCGAATATGAAGGCTACGAACCGATGGCGCTTCGCACGATGGAGCAGATCACGCGTGAGATTCACGAGCAGTGGGCGATCAATCGCGTAGGGATTATTCATCGACTCGGGCGAATCGAGATAACCGAATCAAGCGTCGTCATAATCGTGACTTCGGCGCATCGAAGGATCGCTTTCGAAGCCTCTCACTACGCGATCGATCGATTGAAGAAGATTGTTCCGATTTGGAAGAAAGAGTACTTCGAGGACGGAGCGGTATGGGTTGAGAATGCAGAAGCAGCGGAATTGAAAATTGAGAATTGAAAATATCAAAATGAGAATTTCAAGCGACCAATTTTCAATGCATCTCTCCTCACCTCTGGAGCCCGCTTCTCGCCTGTGCCGCTTCCCGCTTTTGCTGTTCCAATTCCGCAACCCGACGCGCGACATCAGGCTGCTCGGACTCTTCTTTGATTGAGCGCAGAGTCTTGATCGCTTCATCAAACTGATAGAGTCCCGCATAACAATCAGCCAGTCCGTACGTTGCTCGCAGCCTGACTTTTGCGTCGCCGCTCTCGGATGCGAGCTTGTGATAGATCGGGACTGCCTGCTGATACTGACTTCGCTCGATGTGATAGATCGAAGCTTCGCGCAGATAAGCTTGTTCGCTCATCTCGTCATAAGGGACTTTCTCGATCACTTTCTCGTATTCGGTCAGCGCCTGGCTGTAGTTCCTTTGCGCGAAGTAAAGATCGGCGATTCGCAAGCGAATTCGCCGGCGTTCGTCTTCGTTTTGAGGATTCAGATTCTCGTATTCCGCGATCGCTTCATACGAGCGGCCCATCTCGCCAAGCACTTCAGCCAACCGCTCACGCGCGAGCGGCGCATCCGGATTAGAAGGACTCTGTTCGAGAAATGCCGCGTAGAGTGAGCGCGCCTGATCGAAGCGGCGCAGTTTGAAGTAGTAGATGTTGGCGAGTTGGAAACGCGCTTCGGACGCTTTCTCTCCATCCGGGCTTTGATAAAGATAACGTTCGTACTCTTCGGCGGCTCGTTGGTAGTCGCCTGAGTCCCACGCCTCGACTGCGCGAATCAACGGCCGCTCGGCGCCGCGATGACACGCACCGGCGAGGATCGCTGCAAGGATAAGCGCAACAGCGAGGGGGAGACGCGGCGAGGGCGCGAGGGAGAGAGGGGGCGACAGAGAGAGAGGGCGACGGGGCGACGAAGCGAACACACCCCTCGCCCGCTCGCCCCGTCGCCGTGTCTCCCCCTCTTCTTTTCTCTTCATCCTAACTCTCGGGCTCTTCCGTCGCGTCCTGTTGCCGCTCGATCAGCGAAGCCGACGTCACCAGATCATCGTCCGAAGCGTCGATCAGCTTGACGCCTTGCGTCGAACGTCCTGAAACGCGAATGCCCTTGGCTTCGACGCGGATCAGCTTTCCCTGATTCGTGATAATCAAGACTTGACTCTCGTTGCTCACTGGAAGCACCGCGACGACCAGCCCGTTGCGATCGCTGGTCTTCATGTTGATCACGCCTTTGCCGCCTCGCGACGTGACACGATACTCGCTGAGTTGAGTGCGTTTACCAAAACCGTGCTCGGAAATCGACAACATCTCAGCGTCATCGGCGACCGCCGCGACACTTATCACATAGTCGGTTTTCTCCAGCGTAATTCCTCGCACACCCGAGCCCTGGCGGCCCTGCGCGCGAAGCTTTGACTCGGGGAAGCAAATCGCCATGCCTTCGTGAGTCGCAAGGAATATCTTCATCTTGCCGTCGGTTATTTCGGCGGCGATCAGCTCGTCGTCCTTGTCGATACCCATCGCGATGATCCCGCCGCTGCGAATGTTGGCGAATCGCGAAAGCTCGGTCTTCTTGATCGTTCCCTTGCGAGTCGCCATCACCACGTACTTGCCTTCTTCGAACTCGCGAACAGGGACGATGCCCGCGAATTTCTCACCGTGCGGGATGTTGACGAGATTGACGATCGCCTTGCCTCTTCCCGCGGCCGCCGAGTCCGGAATCTCGTGGACCTTCAATCGATAGACCTGGCCCTTGCTTGTGAAGATCATCACGTAGCTGTGGGCCGACGCGACGAAGATATGATCGACGACATCATCGGTCTTCGTGGTTGCGCCCTTGCGGCCGGTTCCGCCGCGGCGCTGCGCGCGATACACCGACACCGGCGTGCGTTTGATGTAGCCGGAATGCGTGACGGTGATCGCCATGTCTTCATCGGCGATCAGGTCCTCGAGGGTCAGCTCGGCGCCGGATTCGATTATCTCGGTTCTTCGTTTGTCGCCGTATTCCTTCTGAACTTCTCGAAGCTCTTTGACGATCAGATTCCGTAGAACCGATTCGTTTGCCAATATTTCTTCGAGTTCGGCGATCAGCTTGATGACTTCCTTGTATTCATCGATCAGCTTCTGGCGCTCGAGTCCGGTCAGTTTCTGGAGCTGCATTTCCAGGATCGCGCGCGCCTGCAATTCACTGAAGTTGAACTGCGCCATCAACGCCTCGCGCGCGTCGGGTGTGCTCTTCGATTTGCGAATCAGCGCAATGACCGCGTCCAGGTTGTCGAGCGCCTTCTTCAAACCCTCCAGGATGTGCGCGCGCGCTTCTGCCTTCTTGAGATCGAACCGGGTTCGGCGAGTAACAACCTCGCGGCGGTGTTCAAAAAAGATGTTCAGCGTGTCAATCAGGTTCAGCTCGCGAGGCTGGCCGTTGACGATCGCCAGATTGATCACCCCGAACGACTGCTGCATCGGCGTGAGCTTGTAGAGATTGTTCAGCACGATGTCCGGTATCGCGTCGCGCTTCAATTCCATGACAATGCGCATGCCCTCGCGATCGGATTCATCGCGAAGATCCGCGATGCCCTCCAGCTTTTTGTCGTTGACGAGTTCGGCGATGCGCTCGAGCAGCTTGGCCTTGTTGACCTGAAACGGAATTTCGGTGACGACGATGGCCATGCGTTCGCCGGATTTTCCCGCGCGATCGATCGAGGCTCGCGCGCGCATGATGATCATGCCCCGGCCCGTTTCGTACGCGTGCCTGATGCCCTCGCGGCCGTAGATGAATCCGCCGGTTGGAAAGTCGGGACCGGGCACCATCCCCATCAACGTCTTCAGTCGAGCCGTCGGATTTTGAATCAGATAGATCGTCGCTTCGATCACCTCGCTCAGATTATGTGGCGGAATGTTGGTGGCCATTCCGACCGCGATGCCACCCGAGCCGTTGACCAGCAGATTCGGATAGCGTGTCGGCAGAACCGTGGGCTCTTCGCGCGATTCGTCGTAGTTCGGGACGAAATCGACGGTGTCCTTATCGATGTCGGCGAGCATCTCGGTCGCGATGCGAGTGAGCCGCGCTTCGGTGTATCGATACGCGGCCGGAGAGTCGCCATCGACCGAGCCGAAATTTCCCTGGCCATCCACCAGCGGGTAGCGCATCGAAAAGTCTTGCGCCATTCGCACGAGCGAATCATAAACCGCGGTGTCGCCGTGCGGGTGATACTTGCCGAGCACGTCGCCGACGACCGTGGCCGACTTCTTGAACGGTTTACCGGGAGTCAGCCCGATCTCGTGCATTGAAAAAAGGATTCGGCGATGCACCGGCTTCAATCCATCGCGAGCGTCGGGAAGCGCGCGGCCGATGATCACGCTCATCGCGTAATCCAGGTAGCTGCGCTTCATTTCTTCTTCTATGTTGACCGGTATCTTGTGTGCTGCTTCTGACATTCTCTTAATCTCTCGTTTCGATGTTTTTTCTAACAGGATTCAAGCGTAGAGCAGGCAAGACCAGGTGAAATTCCTGGTCCACTCTGGCGGCTTTGTTTAAGGTCTTCGACGCGCCGGCTGAGATGATTTCCTGCCTCTAAAAGCAAGAGAAAGTTTACTACAGGGACGGCGGTTTTTCAAAGTCGATTGAGGATAAAACTCTCAGCAAAATCAGCGAGTTACAACGGGAATAGACCCGGCCGGGAAATGACACGTTCAGCGGTCATTTGCGAGCGCATCGACCTGGTTACGAGCCTCCTCCAAACAGCGCTCGAGCTCGTTGTGGAGGTACTGATTTGTGCGCGCGGCCATCGGCAGATAAAGCGATTCGGTTGTGCGAATGTAGCGCCGTTTCTTTTCGAGTTTCGGTGTGTGAATGACCGATCGCATGTTGTCGAGACGATCGCAGAGCTTCACTATCGGCGCGCCAGTTTCGGCGGCGGCTTCAATGCGCGCGAGATATTCGGGAAGGCTCACGTCCTCGAGCTTCGTGAGCAGCCAGACAATCTCCGCGATCTCTTCATCAAACCATTCCGCGATATGTGATCGCGTCACCGGATCATCCTCCGGACTGTCCTCGATCACGTCGTGAAGCAGCGCGGAACAGACGAGCTTCGATGAGTAGAGCCTGAGCTCGTCGACTATCGAAACCGCGACTCGTATCGGATGAACGATGTAGGGCGAGCCCTCGTCTCGGAACTGAGTGGCGTGGACCTTGCGCGCGACTTCGTATGCACGCCGCACTTCAGCAAGTTCTTCGGCGGATACTTCAGAAGCAAGACGGCCAAGCAAATACTCAAAATTCAATTCATAGCTCATAGCGGGATTGTCTCACTCTAGCAAATTACCGTTCCGTCCCGCGAGTGCCCGAGCTGAGTGGAGGGCTGATAGTGTGTTGATATGTCATCGAGCCTCTCTTGCTACTTTGTGGCAAGAGGTTCTCAACACCCTATTGCACCACTACCCCGAGCTTGCGCCGCTTCGACGCGGCATAGTTTAATGACACGATCCATTCACAAACACACTCGCGGGAACATTCAGCCGATGACTTTTTTAATCAATCTGCTCAGACCCTTAGCCAGATTGTTTTGCCGCATCGTGTTCAAGATTGAGTTTTATGGAGTCGAGAACATCCCGCTAGAAGGCGCGTGCATCATCACGCCAAATCACGTGACCTACGCTGATCCGATATGGATCACGATTCCCATAGTTCGCCGAGTTTACTACATGGCCTGGGACAAACCGTTTGAGATTCCCGGGCTTGGCTTGTTGATGCGAATGTTTGGAGCGTTTCCCGTGAACCTGGACGGGGCCGCCGACGCTTCGGCGCAACGGGAAGCGATCGAGTTGCTTCGAAGCGGCCGCGCGCTGGTGATGTTTCCGGAAGGCGGGCGGACAAAGACCGGCAAGCTGATGCCGTTCAAGATGGGTGCGTTTCGATTGGCGCTCACACACGGAGTCCCGATCGTTCCGGTCTCGATAAAAGGCGCCGAGCGAATCTGGCCGGTTGGACAGTTCATGTTTCGTCCGGGAAAACTGACGGTCACATATCACCCTCCAATCACGGTCGATCGAATGCAGGAGGCGAGCAGAACTGAACTCAAGGAGCGCGCGCGGCAACTTGCAAGGGTCACACACGATGTGGTCGCCGGCCCACTCGATCAATCGAGATTGCCAGATACGAGCGACGAACGCGTTTCGGCTTGACCAGATTCAATCTCACCAACCTATCGCTTGCCCAATCAATCAGGCAAAGTTAGTATTAGTAAAATTCGAAGATCGCCGTACGTAGATGAGCATGATTCATTAGCGGAGTGGCAAAGATGGATATTGAAGTACGACATTTGAATTTGGTTTTGACCGTAGCCGAAGAAAAGAGCCTTACCAAAGCTGGAACGCGGCTCCACCTGACGCAGTCCGCGCTGAGCCATCAACTCCGCGACATCGAAGATAAGCTCGGCGTTGCGCTGTTTCACAGACTCAACAAGAAGATGGTGTTGACTCAGGCGGGAGAGCGGCTGCTCAGCTCGGCGCACGTGGTTCACGATGAATTGAAACGCGCCGCCGAAGACATTCGCAGGATGGCGAAGGGACACGCGGGCAAGATTCGCATCAGCACTGAATGTTACACCTGTTATTACTGGCTCCCTCCGGTGCTGACGGAATTCAATCGCGCGTTTCCGGAGGTCGAAGTGCAGATCATGGTCGACGCGACGCGGCATCCCATCAAATCGCTCGTCGCCGGCAAGCTCGATGTGGCGCTTATCACCGAGAAGCCCGACGACTCGCGCTTGCGCTATGAGCCGCTGTTTCGAGATGAGCTGGTTGCCATAACCGCCCCCGATCACCGGCTTGCTGGACGCCGATACGTCGGGGCCGAAGATTTTGCCGACGAGCACTTGATTATTTATTCTGTATCGGAAGAGGAAAGCACCCTGTTTCAAAAAGTGCTCAAGCCCGCGAGCGTCAGGCCAAGGCAAACGTCTCAGATGCAGTTGACCGAAGCCATTGTCGAGATGGTCAAGGCCGGCATGGGCATCAGCGTTATGGGGCGGTGGGCCGTAAAACCACAATTGGAGTCGGGCGAGCTGGTTGCGATACCGCTTACATCCGGCCGAGGCTTTCACAGGCAATGGAACGCGGCGATGCTCAAGGAGGATGCGCCGCCGATTTATCTTCATGAGTTTGTAAGATTGCTCGCGGCGCGGACCGGCGCCTTGCTCGAGGCCCATCCGGCGTTCAAGGAGGTTCGCAAAGGTTCCAACGCCGATAGACACCCGAGCCGTAAACGCATCGGCGCATAGGCCGGTTCAAATTGAGACGCGCCGCGTGTTACTATTTCGATACTTGATGAACCAGATACGCCAAAACGGGAACCGCAACCGACGCTTGTCATTGCTTGCAAGCGTTGTCTTGCTTGCCGGTTTATTCGGTGGGTCAGGTTTCGCGAGTCGTCACGTTGTCGATCTCACGGAACGCCCGCTTCAAATCACGAAGCTGTCTCTGATTGATCAAGTCGTTGGTTCAAGCGAGAGACACGTTCGAACCCTGAACGCTGCTCATCGGCGGCAGACGCCGGGCGCGATAACCTTCGTAAGCACACTTGAGCTTACTGGGGCTTATGCCGTGCGCTCACTCTGTGCGATGCAGCTTCCTTCTTCGGCGGCATTCGCGCGTCCCAATGATCGCGCGCCGCCATCCGTTCTGAGCTAATACCACCAATCTTCGAATAGCACCGCACAGCGGTTTCAATATCGGTTTGCGCCGAAGTTTCGAATCATCCGAGGCGCACAAATCGGAGGAATGTCTATGAGTTCGGAAGGGATAGTTGTACTCGTATTGATTGCACTCGCAATCGGTTTCATTATCTGGGTTAGAATGAACTCGCGCGATCACGACCCGGAACAGATCAACGAAGATCGTGAGTGAGTTATCGAGCCGGCCGGGAACCGTTTCCCGGCCGGCAAACGGAGGTCAGAGTGAACCCGATATGGGCTAAGGTTATCGTCGACGCAGTCAGAAATACGATGAAGAAATGCCCGCACTGCAAGAAGAAGGCGGCGTATGCTCAGAAGCAGCCGGGCCACTTCTACACTTGCAAGGGCTGCGGCCACCGCTTCAAAGAGAAGGGCCAATGATCTCCATCGAACACGTGCTGGTGGCGGCTTCCATTCTGCTGCTGCTCAGTGTTGTGGCAAGCAAAGCGTCGGCGAAGCTCGGTATCCCCGCGCTGCTGATGTTTCTGGTTTTGGGGATGCTCGCGGGTTCGGACGGCCCCGGCGGAATCTATTTCGACAACGCGCTGATCGCCCAATCGCTCGGCGTTGTGGCGCTGGCTCTTATTCTGTTTGCCGGCGGCTTGGACACTGAGTGGGCGAGCGTCCGCCCCGTGCTATGGCACGGTCTGGGGTTGTCTACTATCGGCGTTCTCATAACAACGTTGTTGATCGCCGCGTTCGCCAAATTCGCTTTGGGGTTTTCCTTACTCGAAGGAGTGCTGCTTGGCGCGATTGTTTCACCCACGGACGCGGCCGCGGTCTTTTCGGTATTGAGAGGAAGAGGCATCGGTTTGAAAGGCCACGTGCGTCCGCTGCTCGAATTTGAATCGGGCAGCAACGATCCGATGGCCGTGTTTTTGACCATCGGACTGCTAAGCGTTATGAGCAATTCGGGAGCGAGCCTCGTCGGGCTGATTCCGATGTTCATCCAGCAAATGGTGCTCGGCGGGGCGCTCGGTTATGCGATTGGCAAGGGAATGGTTTTCGTGATCAATCGCTTGCAGCTCGAGTACGAAGGGCTCTATCCGGTGCTCACGCTGTCGCTGGTATTGCTGGCTTATAGTGCAACCGGTTCATTGGGCGGCAATGGATTCCTTGCCGTCTATGTTGCCGGGCTTGTGATGGGAAAGCACGACTTCATTCACAAACGCAGCGTGATGCGATTTCACGATGGACTCGCGTGGTTGATGCAGATAGCGATGTTTCTTGCCCTGGGGCTATTGGTGTTTCCTTCGCACCTGCTGCCTATCGTTGGAGTCGGCCTGATATCGGCGGTGTTCCTCATAGTCGTTGCGCGGCCGGCGAGTGTGTTTGTTACGCTGGCGTTTTCGAAGATCGGGCCTCGCGAGAAGACGATGATTTCGTGGGTAGGTCTGCGAGGGGCAGTGCCGATCGTCCTTGCGACCTTTCCTCTGCTCGCCGGCCTGCCGAAAGCAGAGATGATCTTCGATCTCGTGTTTTTCATAGTGCTGACGTCAATTCTTTTGCAGGGTACTTCAATCGCGTTTGTTGCGAGGTTGCTCAAACTGGATGCACCGGCGAGTGACAAGCCCGCGTATCCAATCGAGCTCGAGCCAGCCGCCGGCATTACCAGCGCGTTGGTCGATATCGAAGTGCCGGCCGGTTCAGCTATTGTTGGAAAACAAATCGTAGATGCGCGCTTCCCAAAAGCCGCTTTGATTGTATTGATCGCTCGGGGCAAAGAATTCATCGTACCGAAAGGCGGGACGGTCATTCGACCATCCGACAGGCTATTGGTTCTCGCGGACAAAGAAGAACTCGCCCAGACGCGGGCGTTGGTGGAGTCCAGCGAGGTGTTGCGAGAGACGAGGTAGATCTCGATCCGCTTAAATGGACTATTAGAAATGTTCCTCTTCTTCTTTTGATTGCGAACACGGCGGCTGGGTGAGTCCCGATACGCGGCCCCACCTGCTTGTCTGCCAGTTGTCGTAGGCCTGCTCCGCCGGAACCCACGGCGGCAGCGGTATAAACAGGAACTCCGCAAGGGGTGCGACGAACGGCTCATACATTCGCCGCAATTCTGATAACCGGCGATCGGCATCCGCTCCCGCCGCAAGCTCGACGCCCGACGCCGACAGAAAAGCGCGCAGGCGAATCAATTCATCCGGCGGCAGCCGCTCGGGATTCGGGTCGCGCGGGGGTGAGTTGAATATTTGCGCGAGATCCACAATAGCGTGACGCGCCATCGCGAACGTGAGCTGAGCTTGCCGCTTCGAAGCGCCGTCCACCCCGACCATCACCAGCACGCTTGTATCCAATATCGCCGTGAGCGCCGTCAGCCACGATTGATTGTTGTGTTGCGACCGGTAGTAACAGAGAACGGGATAAGAAAGATGACTCTCGAGGAGCTCCGCGGACCAGCGCTCCCACTCCAGCAGCAGACGGTCGAGTTCCTGAATGTTTTGACCGTGACGCCGAAGCATCTCCGCGGCGCTCGGAGGCGAACCCGCTCGCGCGTCCAGTAGCGCCGTGCTCGCTTCGCGTCGCGAGAACGCCTGATAGATTATAGGCAGATATCCGATGACCAGCGCCAGGAAGGCGAAGCCCAGCCCGGCTTCGGTAATCGCCAACGCCCGGCCCGTTGTCCCGCGCGGCGTCACGTCTCCATACCCAAGCGTGAAGAAGGTCGTTCCGCTCAGATAAACATAGGTACCAAAACCATGGACTCCATCCAGCGCATTAAGCGGAGACCCCAACGACCAGTGCAGCGCCGCGAAACCAAGAATCAATCCCAGCGCCCAAAGCGATAACAACATGATCAACGAGAGCGGACCGTAGAAACTCAGAAAAGACTCGCGCCGCCGGCTCGAACTTATTCGGCGCGCCATGGCCGACCCGGGAACCCACGTTACTCGATAAAAGAAACGCGCCAGCCGGATACGTCGAGTCACTCGCCGCGGAAGAACTATCGTCTCGAACGCATCAAGCAGGATGATGAGAATGAGAAGGACGCTGAGAACAGCGATGGCCGGCATCATAAGTCGGATCCCCGTGGTTGCCCCGATCTACTTCCGCTCGAGCGATTCGCGATCCCAGTTCGCCAGCCGCGCACCGGCCTCGTATGTGCTCTCGCAGAATTCCAGCAGCGTTTCGTCGGGCGAATCAGACTCGCGCACCGCGTCATAGGGCAAGATGAATTCAGACAGTTCCGTAGTGTAGAAGGCGCTGCTCGGTCGAACGACTGCTTTGTCGAGGCCAACGGGGGCGGGCGCGGTGTAAGAGTAAAAGATCGGCGACTCGACTGCGCCGCCGCCCGGCCAAAACCCGTGACTGATCACTTCGTGTGAGTAACCTTCCCGAGTGATGGAATCGGCGCCCGCGCGTTCGGGCGCGGGCCGCCCCGAGAAGCGCGTGACCGCCAGGTCAAAGCTCCCCCAGAAAAAATGCACCGGACTGCACTTCCCGATGAAGGTAGATCTGAACTGTTTGAACACACGGTCGGCCTGAAGCAGCACCCGCCAAAATCGATTCGCGTACTCCGCATCGTAAGAAGCGTGCTTGTCATCTTCGGCGAAGGGAATCGGGTCGGCGACTTCGTCGGGCTTGCCGTGGATGCGCACCTCGATCGCAAGCGATCGAAGCGTATCCATCACCTCGCGATAGAAATCAGCCACCGAGCGCGGTTCGAGCGCGAGAGTCTTGGCCTCTCCGTCGCTGGTGCGAATAAACAGGCGATGATCGATGAAGTCGAAATCAATATCAAAGGTTCGAGTCCCATAAGGAATCGGTGACGTGGTCAGTCCACGGGAGGTGAGATACAACGCCGTGTTCCACCAATGATTCACCAAAGGAGTTTGCTTCATTCGAATGTGACCCACGATCTGCGTCCACATGTGAAGTGTAGCGTAAGTCTCCTGCCAGTCCTTGACTGCGAGCTTCGGCCATATCTCTTCGCGCGAAGCATCCCTCTCTGAATTCGACATGTCGCCTCCGTTCAGAACGATTCAATGAAAAGCTGATCGACGTAGCACCAGCCCCAGTCTTCGCCCGGCTCGAGTGATTTGATGATCGGGTGCTTGCTCGACTGAAAGTGTTTGGTTGCGTGTTTGTTCTTCGAGGAGTCGCAACATCCAACGTGCCCGCATATCTTGCAAAGGCGAAGGTGCATCCAGGTATCACCTATCTTCAAGCATTCTTCGCAGCCGTTCGAGTTTGGCGTCACGTCCTGAATCTGATCGAGGTGTGAGCAGTCCGCATCCATGTTTGTATCCTTTCACGATGGAAATCCGGCGAGTCGCGTCTCACAATTCGGCGGCCGTCGCGTTGACCTTCAATGCGTCTAAACGTTTCGCCGACGGCTTGCCTCCGATCATCATAAACGCGCTCAATGCGCTTGCCAACGCGAGCCCGGCTGCCGCCTCCATCACCACTCGAAGGCCTGAACGAAACGAGTCGTTGATCGCATTCTTCAAGCTCATTCGTGTTTGATCGTCGGCGCCAGCGGGCACTTCCACAGCCGCCAAGCGCGCGCGTTGCTCGAACACCGCGCCGCGCACTTCAGCGTTGATCGGCAACTGCGCCAACCGACTTTCGAGCTGACTTCCGAACGTTGCCAGTATCACAACGCCAAAAACCGCGATTCCCAAAAGGCCGGCAAGACGTGAAACCGCATTGTTCACGCCTGACGCCACTCCCGCATATCCGTCGGGCACCGCGCTCATCACGGTTGTCGTCAGCGGCGCTACGCTGATCGCCATCCCGAGTCCTACGACCACAATCGCAGGAAAAAAACTTGTCCAGTATGAATCGCCACTCTCGCGGATGATAAACAGCGCGAAGCCGAACGCTGCCACTACGGGCCCAACGACGAGCGGCAGTTTCGATCCATAGCGCTTGACCAATCCACCGGACCAGCGCGACAGAAGGAACATAATCAGAATGAATGGAAGCCACGCCGCGCCGGCCGCAGTCGCCGAGAAGCCGCGGACTTGAATCAATTCGAGTGGAATGAAGAACATTCCTCCCGATAGCGCTGCATAGAGAAAGAGAGTTAGCAAATTTGCTCCGCTGAAGTTTCGCGAGCCGAACAGCGCGAGCGGCAACATCGCATTCGGTGATCGCGCTTCGACGAAGAAGAAAGCCACCAACACCGCGGCGCCGCCGATGAATGCCGCAAGCACTATCGCGCTCACAAAGCCGAGACGTGATGATTCGATCAACGCGTAAACAACAGCGCCCAGACCCACGGCCGCAAGCACTGCGCCGGGCCAATCCAGATGCTTCTGCTTCCCGCTGCCCTTGCTTTCGGGCACTCGCAGGATTGAGATCGTCAACACGACAGCAGCCAGCGGGACGTTGATCAGAAAGACGGCGCGCCAGGATACGTGATCGATCAACCAGCCGCCCAGGATGGGACCGACGGCCGCGGTGATCGCTGTAAAACCCGACCACGTGCCGATGGCCTTGCCTCGTCTCTCTTCGTTGAATGACGCGCTGATAATCGCAAGGCTCCCCGGCACGAGCAGCGCTGCGCCCACGCCTTGCACCGCGCGCGCGATGATCAACTGATTGATGCTTTGCGACCCGCCGCACGCGACTGAAGCGAGCGCAAAAACCGAAACACCCACCGAGAAGACGCGCCGCCTTCCGAAGCGATCGCCCATCGAGCCTCCGATGAGAAGCAGGGACGCGAGGAGAAGCGCGTATGACTCAACCACCCACTGGACATCCTGGACCGTAGCGTTCAGATTCGCTTGCAATGCCGGGAGCGAGACGTTGACGACGGTTCCGTCGATGAACGCCATGCTCGAGCCAAGGATAGTGGCGGCAAGAATCCACGGTTCGGCGCGACGTACACAAGGCGACGACGCAGCGCCCGACCGAATCACTCCTTCATCGCACGGTGGTGTGAAGATGTTTCCCATCTCAAGAGTGTGGAACGATCATCACTTGCAGTGATCACTCGGAGTACACGAAGGTGCCTCGGCGAAGATCCGCAAGCGCCTGCTCGATTTCTTCCCGGGTGTTCATAACGAAGGGTCCATATCTGGCTATTGGCTCATTCAACGGCTTGCCTGAAACCAAAAGGAAGCGAGCGCCGCTCTCACCGGCAGTAACTCTGACAAAGTCACCGTCGCTCCAGACAATCAGTCGCGTGTGCGAAATCGTTTGATCATCATCGGCGAATGAAGCTTCGCCCTCGAACAGATATGCGAATGCGGTGTGACCGCTCGAGACTTCGTGCGTGAACGAAGCATTAGCAGGGACCGTCACGTCGAGATAAGTAGGATCGGCCGCGATTTCGCTGACCGGGCCTTTGACTCCGCCGGCCTCTCCGGTGATGACTCGAACGATGACGCCGTGTTCGATTTGAACAGTCGGAATCTCAGTGGACAGGACGCCCTGGTAACGCGGGCGAGTCATCTTGAGCTTCGCCGGCAAGTTTACCCAGAGCTGGAATCCGTCGATGCCTTCGGGGCGAACCTGCGGCATCTCCTCGTGCATGATGCCACCGCCCGCGGTCATCCACTGAACGTCCCCCGGTCCGATGCTCCCGGAGTTGCCGATGCTGTCTCGATGACTGACGACGCCTTTCAGCATGTAGGTGACGGTTTCGATGCCGCGATGCGGGTGCAACGGAAAGCCGGGTTCATAATCCTCGCGATCGGTGTCCGCGAAGTGATCGAGCAACAGGAACGGATCGAGATAATCGAGCGTTCGGGTCCCGATGCTTCGCTTGAGTCTGACGCCCGCGCCTTCGACGACTGGTTGAGGATCGATGACCGCTTCGACTTTTCTTTGAGTTTGATTCACGTGCGTGTCTCCTTCCTGATTACTTCGCTTGTCCGTGATTGCGCGATAGCTTTAGCGCCGCGTCCCAGCGCCTTCGCAGAAAGCCCTTTCGTTTGCTCATCCATGTCTTCAACGCGGCTCGCACTCGAAGATGCAAATGATGCGCGGCTTGATAAGCTCGTGTTGACTTGATGGCGGCATAGACTCTCAACTTGAACGCGATGAACCGTTCATACAGCCAGGCGAACCATGCGATGCGCAAGAGATTCGGCCGGGTCAACGTGAACAATCGCGCGACCAGAGCCGTGCCCGCGACTTTCGCTGCGATAACGGTCAGCAAACCTGCCAATGCGTGTCCGTGTGCGATGAAGTAAAGAGCCGCGAGCTTCACGGGAATCAGCAGCGAAGAAGGAATCGCAAAACACGCGAGCGCCGCGTAAGGAGGAAGCTTTGCGACGAGGGCTTCGATTTGGCGAAAGACCGGCAAGCGCCCGATTGCGGCGGCGAGACGCGCAATGTCATCCCACAGCCAGTCTTCGAGGAGAATGATAACGGCCGCCACAAAGACGAAAGGCGCGGCTAGTAATCTTCTGAGTTGCTTCGCCGGCGAAACGTTTTGTTTGGATCGCGAACTCATGGTCTGTCTCCAAGATTAGCCGACTCGCTACGAATGACAAAGCTCGGCGCGAGACGCGGTGGCTCGCGTGGGTGACAATCAGATTGATAGCGAGACTTGTCCGAATCCGCATCGGACAAATCTTTCCGCAACCGAGAACTGAGCGATACAAATCCCCACCGAGCGTTGGACACCACTGCCAACCGGGGGTGGTGCGGCGAGCGGCTGGATTGCCCTGTGCGATAATTATTGCAAAACGCGAAAGCGTGATAGAATACGGCCTCTTCCCAGATCCGTACAGGCTCCCGGTTGGTGGGCCCAATAGCCCCGAGACTTCCGCACTCCCGGAAGCTTTCTAACAACGTCCTGAAATTTGAAATCCATGGCCGCGTGCTGACCGGTCTGAACCTATGCGTTTCAGCCGGGGAATCTTTGGACGGACAAAATCATGCGGGCACGCGCCGCAGCGACGCTTCGCGCACACGGTGAACTGGCTCGGCCGGCGCGCGTGGCCGCTTGAGTGATCAGGCAGAGGCTCATGCCGGCTTCAAAGACAAATGATTTGCTCTGTCGGTATCTGCGAGAGTTGATGGACGCCACAGAATCGACGCAGGGCGAGATATGCCTCAAGGTTGGCGAGGTGACAGGAGGCGTTCGAGTCATCGACGAGGGCTCGTGTGCTGCCTCGCCCGAGATTCTCATTGGAGACTGCGTTCAATGCGCGATGTTCTTGAGACATAACAGGCTGGAGCCTCTAGTGATAAACTCGCTCAATGACAGCGCCGCCTGCGCCAGAATGATCCGCAAAACTGAATCCTGCCTGCTGTTTCCGATGCGATATCAGTGCCAACAGGTCGGACTAATTGTGTTAGCGACGGGCAGGCCGGGCCACTACAAGACGGCTCACGTTGATCTTTGCCGATTGATCGGCAGTGAGCTTACCTACCAGTTGAAAAGAAATGAATTCGGAGAGGCGATAGAGGCGGCGCTGGGTAAGGACGCCATGCTGATTGGCCGCAGCAACGCGCTCCGGCAAGTGGACGAATTCATTGAGAAGGCATCGTCGGCCGGACTTCCCGTGCTGATAACCGGAGAATTCGGTTCCGAAAGGAAGCAAGTCGCCTATGCCATGCACGCATGTGGACGGCGCGATTATCCGTTTATTGAGGTCAAATGCGCCAGGCTCGATTCGATAACCGTGGAGCAAACGCTGTGCGCCCAACTCAAGCGATCCGACGGAGCGACTATCTTCTTCGACGGCATCGATGAAATGGGATATGAGCTCCAGTGTGTGCTGGCGGATGTTCTCGAACGCGAAACCGTAGTATCGACATCCAGCCGCTCGCGGCCGGAACCGATCCGGGTGCGGTTGGTGGCTTCGGCAGTGAGGGCCGTGGACAGCGAACGCGGCGGACCGTTGCTGGACAAGTTTGATTATCTAATTGTGGAGGTTGCTCCCCTCCGAGAACGCAGGGAGGACATTAAGCCGCTCGCCGACTACTACCTGAGCAAGTACTCCGAGCGCCCGGACCGGAGTTTCTCGACCGCAGCCTCGCAAGCTCTCGAGGCCTACGATTGGCCGAAGAATGTCTATGAACTGGAGCGAGTCGTGGCGCGTCTGGCGATACTGTCCGGCGATCGCGTCATCGGCCTCGAGGACATTTGCAAGCACGCGCCTGGGCTTGCGAATGGAAGCGATGAAACTCCCAGCCTGCCCGCGCCCCCCGCACCGCAAACTCGCCCTCCCGCTATCCGATCGAAACGCCCAGGGGTGATATCTCAGGTCAGTATGCGCCTTATGCACCTTGCAGACGAACTGATAAAGGGAGAATCGACCGAGGCCTGCAAGCTCCACCCTGGACTGCAGACCGCGCTGAAGTACATTGCCGAGAACCTTCACGAAGCAATACCACTGCCGCAATTGGCGCGTCACGCCGGCGTGAGCACGTCGCACCTGGCATATCTGTTCAAGAAATCACTTGGTGTGAACTTCAAGCTGTTCCTGGCGATTCTTCGAATTGAAGAGGCGAAGCAACTGCTGGTGGCGAAGCCTCACATGCCGGTCACTGAGATTTCCTTTCAAGTAGGCTTTGGTGATCTAAGGCACTTTGAACGGACGTTTAAGCGGCTGGTTGGGAGGCCGCCCAGAGAGTACCGGCACGCGGCTCTTGGGGCAGCATGAGGATCGTCCGCCGTAAACCGGGCCGGTTATGGCTGATTAGACCCGGAACAACCGTAAGATATCCCGCATAGAATCGTAAGAGCAATCACATTAATCATCGATTCGTCCTATCAGCCGGCGGGCAAAAAGAATTAGAATCCGCCCGCATCGGAATTGATGCAGGTCAAGTGCGTTGTCGGCAGGCCCCGAAGAAAGAGGGCTCGAGACAGGCACTAACCCAGTAAAACGAAAAGGAGAGAATTATCATGGCAGACGCTTCAACAACAGTGAATCCGCAAATCACCGACGCCATCACTCAAACAAACGTGAAGGTGCTTGGTGAGGCGCCGGCAATGGCGATGGGCAGCCTTTATCAGACCATCGGCAACTCGGTGGCAATGGCTGCGTCCAACGCAGTCTATGCACAGCAGCAGGCCGATGTGACTTATCAGGCGGCCAGCACGATGGGAGTGGCGAAACTGTTGAGCCTCACGATCAAGTAACGATCGGGGTTCAACCGGGAGCTTGGAACCTTTCTGGGAAGAAGAGGTTCGAAGGCGCTGAATCAAATCCGGCACACTGAATTCACAAAAGGAGAGGACTATCATGGCAGACACTACTACGAATGGAAGCACCGGCGGCGTGAATCCGCAGATCACCGACGCCATCACTCAAACAAACGTGAAGGTGCTTGGTGAAGCGCCGGCAATGGCGATGGGCAGCCTGTATCAAACCATCGGCAACTCGGTGGCGATGGCTGCGTCCAACGCCGTTTACGCTCAACAACAGGCAGACGTCACTTATCAGGCGGCCAGCACGATGGGAGTGGCTAAGCTGCTCAGCCTGCCGCTGTAATCGTCGATAAGGTTCGAATAACTTGCCGCGCTCGCTGAAGCACGGAGGGTCGAGGCCGCGGACATCAACGAGGAGAATCGGCAAAGGAGACCTCAACAATGGCAGACGCAACAGGAGTCAACCCACAGATCACAGATGCGGTCACTCAGACTAACGTGCAGATCCTGGGTGAGGCGTCGGCAATGGCAATGGGAAGCCTGTACCAAACCGTCGGCAACTCAGTGGCGATGGCGGCCGCAAACGCCGTGTACGCCCAGCAGCAAGCCGACGTAACCTATCAGGCAACCAGCACGGTCGGGGTGACGAAGCTCTTGAGCCTCAGTCTCACGTAGTGACCCGAGGCGTGCAGTGAGCGAGATTGCACAACGCGGGCAAACGCCGGCGTTCGTCGGCGCCGACTCGGTGGGGCAGCAGCTTGAGTCTCAAGGTGAGGAATAATCTGGCTGTGATATAGCTGACCCACCAGTCAGCGCAGATTGGCTGGCAATCAACCAGTAACCGATCTAGCGATACCGAGCGAATTGGATCATCAATGGCTGACACTGTAAACCCCATCATCACGGACGCGGTGACACAGACGAATCTTCTTGTTCTCGGCACCGCTCCGGCCATGGCGATGGGCAGTCTCTACCAGACGCTTGCCAATTCGATTGCGATGGCCTCAATCAATGCCGTGTACGCGCAGCAGCAGGCGAACATATCGTACCAGGCCGCTACGGTACAGGGCATTGCAAAGCTGTTGTCGATTGGCCCGTGACGCGCAGCTCCGGAAGAGAATCTCTCAGCGACGCCGGTTCTTCTCAGCGACGTTGTGATTCAAACCATTTGTTTTCTCGTCTGAAAAGAATGTGCCGGCTTCGCGCGACCGTTCAGCGGTTTCGGCGAGCGGACGCTCGATCAACAGGGCGCAGAACACACAAGCAGGAGATGATATGGACCAAGCCAACCAGCAAGTCGTGGATGCCGTTGCGGCGACCAACTACAAGGTGATCGGCGACGCACCGTCCCAGTCTCAGGGCATCACCCTCGAAACCTATTCATATTCACTATCCCTGATGATGATCAACGCCGCCTCGAATCAAAATGCCGGAGCGCAACTCGCGAACGCATCGGTCGTGAGCACCTGCGCTGAAATTCTGAAAGCTGCCGCCGGCGTTATTCCCTGACCGAATCGATGGTTTCGAAATCAGTATGCGAACGAATTGACCTGAAGGATCATATCGATGGCTGACAAATCAAACAGATCAAGCCTGGATGTTGTGAGGGACAGTGTTCAAGCGACGAACCTGGCAGTGTTTTCAGGCAAGGGCTCCGCGCCCGCGACAGCGGCTGACAGCGCCGAACCGCTGCCTCCGCTCGATCTGCCTCATTCGTACGACCAAAGCGTAGCCAAGACGGTTCAGTCGGTAGGTCAAACAACCGCCATCGTCATTCAGGACGGCGCCGATATGCTGCGCAACATAAGCACGATCGAAGTAACGGCGATTGGTGCGGCTACGGCGGCATGGCTCGCGACCGGGCTCGAAGCCGTGTACAAACCGATCATCGAGGAATCAGTGAAGGTGATGCAGGACTCCGCGGATCTGTATCTAAAGATCGGCCAGAATGCCTACACGGTGTTGGATCAGTTTAAGCCGTCCTGAATAAGTCCGATGAATTGCAGCGTCGAAGCGTCGAGGAGCGCAGCACGTGGAAAAAGGCGAGACTCACGATTACCGGCTCGATATGCCAAACGACCTTCAACAGGTGTTCAACACCTATCAGAAGGAGTTCCGAGTGGCAATGGAGAGAGCAGCCGGCACACTGCGAAATGCGATCGCCGCCGCCCAGCAAAGCATCTCGACGCAATTAAGAGAAAGTGGTTTGGATCTCGCTCAGCAGCCGGCTATTCCGAGCGGCCAGCCGCCGCCCCCTCAACCGCCGGCGGCCGAGGTTGTGGATCAGGCCTTCGTGTGGGCAAGACAAATATGGGAGAGCATGGAAATCGGCCTGTCTGAAGGCCGAGTGCCTCCCGATGCGCCGGCTTCCGTGAAGGGGCTTCCGAGTCCTCTGGAGCCGGTGCCCGGCGATCCGCTCGCGGCTAGCGGTTTCTTGATGTCACACGCTACGGACTCCTTGAACGACGCAATGGAATCGATCATTCAGGCGATGAACGCGCGTTCTGAACAGGAAACTGGGGGATGAAGAATGGACAAGAAGACTGCCGTCCCCAACTCCGCGACACCTGATGGCCTTATTGAGAGCGTGGGTCAGGAGCTGACCCCAGTTGAAACCCAGGCGCAGACCAACTCGCCGGTCAAACCGAAAGATGGCAACTGGAGCTTTCAGTTCGATCACAGGAACCCCTCACTGTTGTCGATGTTGGTTGATGTGGTCTTCACCAGTCCTTTTCCTTTCGTTGCCGAGTTGCGCTCAGGCATGGACGAAGCTCAGGTCGAGAATCTCTGGGACTGGCTTTCCCACGTGCTCGACGTCATGAACCGAAGGCCCGTTGTCGAATACTTCACTCCGCCTTTCGGTGTCGTTGGAGAAAGCGTCACGATCATCGGAAAGAATTTCTCCGAGGCCATCACGGTGAATTTTGGAAGGGACTTGACGACGGCGGTTTTTGAAAAGATCGGCGATACGCAAATCGTCGCAACCGTGCCTCCCGAAGCTCAAACCGGCCCGATCTCGGTCAGGAATCCTCGCGGCGTTGGGAGGTCTAACGAGATTTTCATCGTGAACCCGCTCGCGCGAGTGAAGTAACGAAACGCTTCGAGTGGGCTTCAACGAATCTCGCGCGCTCAGTCAAAGGCAGAGTCCGGCCTACGCAAATGTGGGATCTGCTGCAAAGGAACTCGAACTCTGACATTACAGCGGCTGACAATTGGAGTTCGCTCCACCGTTTCAACCGCAATCTCTTAATGGCTTTGAAAACGGCCGCTCGGCCGCGCCAATCGGCGCGTTCGCGGCGGATCCGAAATTGGGAGGATACATCCATGGCTACGATTCAAGTTTACAAATACAATACGGACATCTTGTTGGGAACGGGGACGGGAACCGTCGACAAGAAAGCCCAAACGGCCAGGGTCGATGCCTGGTCTCAGAAGCCGGGGCTGCAGCTCGACACGAAGTACAAACTGAAAGCAGACAACGTAACCTACACAGACACAACTTGCACCGCGATCAATCCCGCGCCGCCGCTGGCCACATTCGACAACGTAGCCTGAGCCGTTAGTCGTTGTGACGTTGAGCATTGATTGAGAAGTTTCGGCGGCAACCGAAGCCGGCGCGCCGGTACGTGACCGCGTCGATCGAGACAGATTGCTCAGGGGCCTCCGCTCGAGGGACGAGCAGCCGGCGCGCCGGTACGTGACCGCGTCGATTGAGAACGCAACCTTTTTCAAGAAAGGAGAGTGCAACATGCTGATCGTCTGCACGAAGGATCCGACCATCGTCGACTTCACAAAGAGTTCAGAGTCCGGATCGAAGCAGTGGGGGGAACTTGTGATACTAACCGGGAATCAGACTGAGGCTACCATCCAACTGATCGAGGCGTTGAAGCGGGTGAACGACCCGCTGTGTCTTTCCGCCCACGGGAGCGATACGGAAATCGGGGACGAAGGCTACGGAGGAAAATACTGGACGTGGACGGCCAAACAGATCGCGGCGCACTTCCTTGACGCGACGGGGTCTTACGGTGGACCGATCCTCATCCATGCGTGTGCAAAGAATGTCTCGAATTTCTCCGCTCACCTCGCGGTGGCGCTGGAGGAGGTGGGCGCGTTGAACAACGTCTGGATCTATGGCTATAACAAAGCCATTGGATCGGACGCGCGTTATCCCGACCCGGCCTTTCTCAACCTCCAGGTAGACTTGCAATTCTCGAAGGTTGGAAGTTCAAAGACTTACTGATTTGCAGCGGTGACCTCTGAATGCCACGCCGGAGTTCATCCAGGCGCTCGAATTAAGTGTTCCTTCGGGCGAGTGTGCGAAGTTCGTCACCGAAAAACAGGATCGTTGTTGTTGGCGACAGGATCGTTGTTGTTGGCGAAGAGAAGGCCGACATGTCTGAACAAGCCAAAGCACAGTTAGCACGATCACAATCTGCATCCCCGCCGGAACCGCAGCCTGGTGAATCGGCCGCGCGGCAACCCGTGCTGCCGGTCTACCAGCAAACTACGACCTCGGTGCTTGTTGACTCTCTGCCGGAGTTCCCTCGCTTGTGGACCCGGATGATTCTTGATGCCGAGAGGGGCGAGTTTGTGCCGCCGCTCGTTCAGGAACACGACTTCGGTGTGCTTGTGGACGCCGGCGATTTGTTCACGCGCTGGGACCTGACCCCCGGCGAGCAGACTTGCGTCAGCCTGTCGAGAGGCAGGGTCCTCGAACTTGGCGCGGGATTCGCTCGGGTGTCACACACCTTGCGCAATCGAAACCTGGAAGTGATCGCAACTGATTCGGACCCTGATATCGTATCGATGTACCGGGCTCGCGGGTGGACGGACGCGCTCGAGCTCGCGCTGCCGAATGTTCCGAACGACCTCGGCGGATTCGACACGGTGATAGCGCTGCGCGGGGTGTTTTCCCTCATCGGCGAACTGGATCGGGTGCTCCTGGGGCTCGAACGAATACGCGATGTGCTCAACCCGGGCGGCCGGTTGATCTTTACATCAAGCCACGTAAATACGTTTTTGCCGATGCCGGGCCGTTCGCCGCTCGAGTACAGATATCGGCTCATCTATCGCGGATATCGAAGTTCGTGGTTACGGGCAACCGCGATTCCGGAATGGCTGGCGGTGCCCGTTCTGAAGTGGCTGGGCTTTAGCGATATCCAGATTTTCGAGCCTTCGACATCCGAGGGCGCGGGGTACTACGCAATAGCAACACTGCCCGCGTAGCCGGCACTTCAATTCAGGTTCTACCGATCAAGCGGGATTCTGGTCGAGGTTCTTTCCTTCAAACCCGGCGATCCGTCGGCGAAGGTCGCCGGGCACTCGCATGGACTTCAGCGTCTTCGGATCTACGCACACATAAAGCGAAGACGCCGAGCCGATCAGCCGATCTTCATTTTGCGGATAGATTTCAAATTCGAAGGTGAGGCTCGTGTTCCCGACTTTGGATATGCGAGTGTGAACTTCCAATATCTCATCAAACTTCGCCGGTGATTTGAACACCATCTCGGTGCGAGCCAACACCGTGTCGACGCCGCTATCGATCATTTCCTTCCACGTCAATCCTATCTCGCGAAAGTATTCGGTCCACGCAACGTCGTAGAAAGTGAGATAGTTTGCGTTGAAGACGATGCCCTGCAGATCGGTGTCGGCGAAACGGACTCGAATGTCGTGATGGAAGTGGAAGTCTGATTTCACGGAGCCGTATGATGCCTGAAAGGTCGCTGACTATCAACGACAACGACGCAGAGTCTAGCCTACACCCGAACTTTTCCGTTGTGATATGCTGAGCCGCTCGCGTCAACCAATTCATCCGGAGGCAATGATCGTGATCGTTCCGCTCAATGAGTACGACTTCTTGAAGCGCGCGCTTGTCGCTCACTCAAGCAAAGAAGCCGTTGTCTGTGGAGACACTCGGCTCACGTATGGCCAGTTCGGCCAGCGCGTGAATCGTTGGGCTAACGCGATGCGCGCGCTCGACGTTCAGAAGGAAGACCGCGTTGCGATGCTGTCGCAGAATTGCCATCGCGTGCTCGAAGGCTTCTTCGGCACGCCGCTACTCGGCTCGATACTGATGCCGCTGAACTTTCGGCTAATGCCCGATGACTTCGAATACATTCTGAATCACGGCGGCGCATCGGTTGTCATCGTCGAAGAAGGTCTTACCGATCTGATCGATCAGATTCGGCCGAAGCTCGAAACCGTCAAACACTTCATCGTCGCCAGAGATAATCCTCAACCACTGACGAGCGAATGGAATGACTACGAGACGTTGCTCGCGGAAGCCTCAGCCGAACCGCCGCATCATGTCGAGATCGACGAGAACGAGACTTCAGCCTTGCTTTACACTTCTGGCACGACCGGCCGGCCCAAGGGCGTGATGCTCACTCACAGGAATCTCTACATCAACGCGATCAATTCGATTTGTGAGTTCGGCGTTCACGAGCGCGATGTGTATCTGCACACGCTGGCGCAGTTTCATTGCAACGGCTGGGGAGTCGGATATGCGGTCACCGGGATGGGCGGGACTCATGTGATCGTCAAGAAGTTTGAGCCCGCGGCGTTCTTTGATCTCGTCGCGAAGGAACAAGTGACGTTCGCGTGCATGCCGCCGACGATGATCAACATGGCCTTGAATCATTCGATCGACGCAGCGACGCTCGAGCGATTGCCGCGCGGAATGCGAGTTGGAACCGCGGGCTCGGCTCCGCCGCTTGCGACGATCCAGGGCGCGCAGGAGAAATTCGGTTGGCGTGTGATTCAAATCTACGGGCTGACGGAGACGGCCCCGTTCATGACTGTCTCAAAAGTTAAACCCACGATGGATGAGTTACCCGAAGATCAAAAACTGCGTGTGCAGGCAAAGACGGGCTACCCGATGATCGGCGTCGACATTCGAGTCATCGACGACGAAGGACGCGACGTGAAGCCCGACAGCGGCGAAGTCGGCGAGGTGATCACTCGCGCGAACGTGGTTATGAAGGGCTACTGGAGGCAATCCGAAGCGACCGATGCGGTCATCGTCGACGGATGGTTTCACACCGGCGACATGGCGATGCTCGACAGCGAAGGGTTCATCGAAGTATGCGATCGCAAGAAGGACTTGATCATTTCAGGCGGCGAAAACATTTCATCGATCGAGGTCGAAGGGTTGTTGTACAAGCACGCGGCGGTGCTGGAAGCGGCAGTGGTCGCGGCTCCCGACGAGCGTTGGGGTGAGGTGCCTTATGCGATTGTTGTGTTGAAGCCGGGAGCGGCGGCAAGCGAGCCGGAGTTGATCGACTTCTGTCGAAAGCGGCTTGCGCATTACAAATGCCCGAAGCGAATCGACTTCATCGAAGCCCTCCCGCGAACCGCAACCGGCAAGATTCAGAAGAATGTACTGCGTGAGAAATACTGGACGGGTAAGACCAAACACGTAGGTTAGCGGACACGCCGGACATCACTGAGTCCCCGGCCTGTTGCTCGGCGACGGCTACTCACTTGATAGTGGCTTGCACCTGACTTCGAGGTTTTAGCGGATCCGAGGAAAGTCGTGATTCGCTCAGCCAATGTGGCAAGGTTAGCCGTTTGGCATTCCCAAATCACAAGGACACGCCAACCATCCTTTCGTAGCGCCGCTAGGTGCTTCAAGTCTCGTGCCGCGTTGTTCTTGAGCTTTCTAGTCCAGTACGTTTTATTGGACTTCGGTCTGCGCACGATTTTGCACCGCCGATTCGGATGCTGATGCCAGAAGCATCCGTGAACGAGTATTACTTTTCGCCGTAGACGGAATACAAGATCGGGTTTGCCGGGCAACGATCTAACGTGCAGGCGGTAACGATAACCGAGCCCATGTACGAGCCGGCGGACATCCAACTCCGGTTTCATCCCCTTGCTTCGGATGCGCCGCATGTTGTCGCTGCGCTCCCGGGGCGTTAGTTTATCCATTCCCCTTTTTTTTCTTGGCCGGTTGACGTGGATATTTGCTCTTGAGCCATTTTAGTACTTCAAGCTGATCAGCATTCGTTGCGCGGCGGATGTTGATTAGCAAGGCTCGAAGGCTAGGCCGCATGGGTGAGATGTTTTGAAGCCCCTCGTTGCATACGCTGCACAATGCGCGCAAAAGAGCGGGGTCCTTGCTCGTGCCGCCTTTCGACTTGTCGATGATGTGCCCAATCTGAAGCCTGGTTTTTCTGGTGGGGTCGTAAGGATGCGGCTCCCCTGCGGCCGCCCCGCACATCTGACACGTGAAACCATTTCTGTCCAGCACGAGAGCGCGCATTTCCTTCGAGATCGTTTCTTCAAAAGTTGGTTCCGGTGTCGCATCCTCGAGCAGGTACTGCCCTGGCTTTAGGCCGCTGCGGTCGTTATGCGTGAGTATCTTGTAGCCTTCGTCCTGGCGGAGTTCGCGTACCCGTCGTGCCCACTCGCTCTTACTCCCCGAAACTTGGCTTAACTCCGCGGAATCCATGACCCGTCCGATATTGTTTAGAAAGTGGGCTCGCAGTTTTGCCTTTGCTCCGTTCTTCGCCACGTCTGCTTTACACCTCTCAGCCTACCGCCCTAAGACGGCTCGCCGATAGACAATGAAGTATCTGTTGTCCGACCGCGCGCGCTACTGGCGGCGGGAATGCATTTCCAACTTGCCGGTAAGCATTTGTTTTCTTACCCACGAATTGCCATTCGTCTGGGAAGCCTTGTAGCCTGGCTACCATTCTAACCGTAAGTGTGGGATTGCCACTGAACCTGCTCGGCGGCGGCGCATCAGCGATCAAGTGCCCATTCACGCCTAATGCCTCCCAAGCTTGTTTCGCCCTGCTAGGCCCAAGATCGGGACCCCCATGCTTTTTCGAACCGCCGACAATCGTCGGCGCAATTCTGTTTGCGCGAATTGTCCATTCGCTCGTACCTTCCCAGCCATTCTTGGAGATTAAGTCGGCGAGTGTCTCGCCGACGGTGGGCGCTGGCGTCGCCGAAGACGATGGCCAATAGAAGTGGTCAAAGTAGTCCCGCTCGATCGCAATTAATACAGCGCGCGGCCGGAACTGCGGAACGCCAAAGTCGGATGCATTTAGTTTTTCCCACCGGCATGTGAATCCGAGTTCGGCCAACCGATTCACGATCCGCGCTCGATACTTGTCAAAGGTTGGGCTCAGTAACCCCGGCACGTTCTCAATCATCACTGCACGGGGTTGTACTTCCTCCACCAAGCGAAGGACTTCTGGAAATAAGTTGCGCTCGTCGTGCTCTCCAAGCTGTTTGCCAGCTATTGAAAAAGGGGGACAAGGTATTCCGCCGGCCAGCAAGTCAATCTGTCCTCGATATGGAGTTCCATCAAACTTAGTGACATCACCAGCGGCGCCGCCCCCGAAGACGTTCCAGTTCGGACGATTGACGCGCAGGCTCGCGCAACAATGCTCATCGATCTCGATCACCGCTACATGTTTGAAACCAGCCTGCTCTAATCCTAACGCTTGACCACCAGCACCTGCACAAATCTCAAGTGTTTGCATGATCGTCTTTGATCTTACCTTTCTACAGTTGATACCCAGGAAGTTTAGTTCTTCTCAACCCTCGTCTTCTGAATTTCTTTCATCGGCCCGCTGGAGAGCTTCAAAACCGCAGCACGATCCCCGCTGAAATAAGCGCGTTGTGCTGTCGGTCCCGAAGCGCCCTCACGTTTAACGGCGGAAGTTCCGAATAGAAATCGCGCACCTCGCCCCTGATGCTCAAGATTGACCTCACCTTCACATCGAGCCCGAATCCGAAATCAAAAACGGCATCCGTCTTACTCGTCTGATTCGCGTTCGGTTGATTGCCGATCGTTGTGTCGCTCTCGCGAAAGTGCGCGAACCCTCCACCCATCACCGCAAACGGCGAATACTTGCGGCCAGGCAGCAGCTTGAGCTTCAAGCCCGGTGTGAAGAATACCGACGAGTAGCTGCGCGGAGAAAGCGCGTTGTCCGTCTTGAGCTTGGTGCGCGGCGTTCCCGCAAGCGGCACTTCGAAATAAAGCGCGGCGATCTTCGCATCAACAAGACGCCGAGCATAATTCAATTCGTATGTGAACCCGGTGCTGAACTTGATGAAGCCGGGCCGCGGCAGATCGAAACCTCGCTCGCCGATCTTCAAGCCCCCGGATGTAAACGCGAATTCGTTTGCTTGCGCGAAGGCCGCATCGCAACCGAGTGCGATCAACGCAGCGGTCAACAATAATCTAAGTCTCACTTATTCACTCCTCGCGAAAGAAATCTATCAGCACGCGATTCACTTCGTCCGGCTTCTCGGTGAAGAACACGTGACCCGTGTCTTCGAATTCGATCAACCGCGCGCCGGGAATTCGCTCGGCGATCATGCGCGAGTTAGCCGGTGCAACAAGCGTGTCTTCGGTGCCGGTCATCACAAGCGTCGGATGTGTGATCTCGGAAAGACGATCGATCGTGTCGTGCTTCATCACCGCTCCGAGTTGCAACAAGTAAGACGGCTTCGGCTGATTGTTGTTTTCCATCACCGCAAGCGCTTCTTCGACAAGCTCGGGATATTCATCGACAGTCTTCGTTGAAAATAATATAGGCACTGAGTGTTTGAGCGCATCCCGTCTCGGCATATCGCGAGACTCGTCGAATATCCGAATCGCCCAATCCGGGGCTCGCGCGGCAGTGCGAGGCCCCGCGTGCGTGCATCCAAGAACCAGCCGCCGCACCTTTCGCGGATGACGAAGCGCGAATTCCTGAGCCACCATCCCGCCAAGCGACACACCAAACACATGCGCGCTTTCGATCTCGAGTGCATCGAGCAACGCCGCGGTATCATCCGCCATATCGGCGATCGTGAACGGCTCCTGAGGCTGATCCGTTCGGCCGACGCATCGGTTGTCGAATGAGATCACTCGAAAATGAGGCGCGAGTCCTTCGATCTGTGGCTTGAATCCTTCCGAAGTCGAGCCGAGCCCGCGAATCATCAGCAGCGGCGCACCCTCGCCGTGCGACTCGTAGAACATCTTTAATCGAGCAGTCTGGATTATCGGCAAATAGAGACCTTCCGATTGCAGGATTCAAGGCGGGATTACCGGGATTAACCTGGAACCCTGGGTATCGCCTGCTGTCGGGGCCGGCTCGCGGCGAGGTTCTCAATACTCGAGCTTGCCGTCGAACATCATCTCTTTAACCTTGTAGCGCGTGTTCAACACCGTAGACCCGAGGGGTTCAGAATGGAAAAGCACTTCACCGCTTTCCGGAGTGATGATCGCTTTGCCATCCACGACTCGCGGAAAGATGTACCGCGCCCCCAGCCCGTCGCTGCCAGGAGGCTGATACTCCTTCACGAAGACACGCTGGCCGCGGCCTGCAAGCAGGTACGTATTATTCACAAGCTGGTTGGTGTTGAGCTTGTAGAACGATTGTTGCGATTGCTGCAGCAGCCTGCTGGCCTTGTCTGATTCGGCCAGGACGGTGATGACGACGTAGTCGGGAAAATCCGCGGACGCGAATGCCGTCAGGCGCGCCGCGAGTTCGGCACTAATCTTTTCCCTGTTCTTCATCTCCATCAGATGGCTTATCGCCTGTCGCACTGGCTTGGCCGAGAGAAAGCGAATTCGATAATTGACGCTATAAACCTCGGCGACTCGGCTCTGGCTTGGGTCGATCGCACGCCCCTGCCCGGTCATCTGCGAAGTGTCGGTCAAGGTTTGAGTTTGTGCCCAGGGCGAATCGTTAAGCAGTTTCGTTGCTTCCTTCTCCGTCCACTCGGTGTATGGCTTCTTGTTCCATTGTCCAAAACCGGCCAGCGGTTGGATGAACAAGAGGGCGACAATCCCGGCCAAAAAAACTCGGATGAGTGGCTTCATAACGCTCTCCTTGTTTGAATGGATCAATTTCCTGCGGCGCGGTCGTCCGGCACGAAACCGGCGCAATTCTAGCTGCATACAGTTATCAGCACAAACGGAATCCGAAGTAACAATCTTCTCGCCGCAATTTTTTGAGGGGAGTGAGAAATACACCCGAGTATTGACCGCGATCTACGAACGTGGAAGAATCCCGGAATGCCAAAACAAGCCCTGCGCCGCACCGAAGCAACGACTCTCCATTTCAACCTCGCCCAGCATAAACAAGAGACCGAGCTTACGTTTCACGTCGCGCTTGGAGAGTACGCACTTCGCCCGCACACACCGCGTACTCTGCGATCCCACGTCGCGGAAAATCCGCTGCTGGGGTTGCTGCCCGCAACTCACTTCGTCGAGAACGTTCCGCTTCCGTCTGACGCAATCGCGCTGATGCACGTAACAAAACCGGTCAAGCTTGGCCGGGCGACAACCGAGCAGATCCTTTCGATGGCCATACACGTGCCGCGTGCGGGCCGGCGCAAGTATTACCAGACGGCCGAGCGATCCTTCTCCATGCATCCCAAGCTGCGGCGATACGGAATCGAGCCGGCGCAACTGAACCTGCTGGCTGCAAGGCCGGATTTTCCGGATCACATCAAGGGATACCAGGACGCATTCGATACCGCGGTCGCGCTGCTGTTTCATCATCCGAATCTTGTCAACCTGAGTACGAAAGACGGCGGCGCCATTCCTGAGTTCATCCTCGATCGCTGCATCACCGGCGTGCTGGAGCAGTACCCGGGTCTGGTCGAAACTATCTACGAGCTGGAAGACTCGTGGTCGCAGCGCATTCCCCTGATGGAGGATGGCAAGCCGGTGAAGGACGCTGACGGGAAGACCATTTTCACCAGCGAATTGCACGACTATGTGAAACGCGATATGCAGGGCGCGCTGGTCGAGGCGATAAAACGCTCTCAGCAATTTCAAGAGCTGCAGGGGCAGCAATGGAATGTTCAATACGGGCTTACTACTTCGACTTATCAGGCTCGAAGCAACCTCAAGGGCAGGGCGAAACCGCTGCTGACCGACAACACCGGTCTCGGACGAAGAGCCGCCGGCCCAACAAACTGGACCGTACGAAATCTCACCGCTCATAACGGTCTGGTGATCGATTCGAACGTTAGATACGCGCCCCCGAGCACGGCTAATACATGGAAGGGGTCCGGCGTATGGTCCGCGCGCGACGAAAAGGATCCGCTCACCGACGATCTGGTCGCCGATCTGCTAAACGGAAAACTGAACGTGAAGATCGTCACACCGGCCGCTCCGCGGGGCTTGATCATGGGCCAGCTCAAGCCTGACGGCGCCGTCGAGACCAATCGGCCTGTTCAATTCAAAGCGTCGCTGGATGGCGGTCAGATGAAACCTCCAGTTGATACCAGGGCCAAAGGCACCGGCAAGTTCACGCTCAATGTGACTCGAAGCGGACTGACGTACGATCTGGATGCCTCCGACCTTGGCGCGGCCGCCAGCGCCACCTTTTATCGCAACAGGGAATCGGGCGGCGCCGATTATCGCCATTTTCCGATCGCGAACGAAACGGGTCTCGGCCACCTGCACGTGGACTGCAAGAACTACTGGCTGCGCCACCTCGCCGCTTATGTCGAGTTTCTCGATACCGCGGGCAAGCCCATCGAGCCGGCTGGTTGGAGCAGCCGCATGCCGGGATTCCTGCAAGCGGCATTCGAGCCGAGCGCCACAAAGAAATACCTGGCCATGGTTCCACCGGTCCAGGCAGTCTTCGGTGTACCCATTCCCGCCGACACGACTGAAATCGATATTCCGGTCCCAAATCGTGACGTGCATACTGTTCGCATTTACTGGGGCGGCCTGGGCCGCGGTCCGTATGACGGTGGAGTGTGCGCGCCGGGAATCGTATGCACTTCGGTCGTTGAGTTGGCCCTGCCATTCATTCTGTTGCTGGCAGGCACGGCTGTCGAAAGCTCGAAGGTCGTCCAGGACATCATGAACGATAGCGACGTGCTGTTCGCGGTCCTCGCGGTTTGCGGGTTCCTGGTCGCCGGGGGGTCCGCCGTGGCGATTGGAACGGCGCAGAACCCGGCGAAGGTCGCAAAAGACATCGCGGTGATCCTCGGACCGCTGCTTGCGAAACCGGCGCTCAAGGGTCTTGCGACTTTCATCATTCGCAAGATTGCCGAAGGCGCCGCGACCCGCGCGATTCCATTCGTGAACATCGGAATGCTGGTCCTGTCGGGAGCCGTCACCACGGCCTTGATCTCGCAAACCACAATCGCCGTGCTCCAATCTCCGTTCTACTATCAGACTGACATCTCGCGGACAATCGATCTTCAGGTGACGCTCAAGCCGCACCGCGACACCAAGAAGTTCCCCGATTATCATGCCGTTTGCCGGGTATCGGTAGTCTACGATCGCGGCTCGACGAACCCGCTCTGGGAAACATCTCTGCCGCCGCAAACGATCAGCGATCCCATAACGGTTAAGTTTTCGAGCATCCCCGCGGGCGGCAAGCTTCGGATCTACGCCTTTTTCTATGCGGCTAACGGATGGCAATCCGGGCAAGGCGAAACAGGGTGGATGGAGGCAGTCGGAACCGGCACGTCGACTACCCTGGAGGTGCCGAATCTGGAAATTGTGTCGAATGAGATTCCGCTTTCCGAGAAGTCGATCTACCGCCACACGCAAAAGATTGTCTACGAGGGCGGCGCGCATAAATGGAAAGCCACCACTGACGCCCCCACAGCGACGCGCACGACAGTCTCGCCATATCCGGGAAAGAACATGATCCGGTTCGTTGGAATCACGCTTGCCCAATCGCCGGCCATGCTCGGTTATGCGTGGCAAGCCACTGGCTTGAACGTGCCCAAGGATTTTCCGCATTCGCCGAAGACCAACGAGGCGTTATACACCTTCCAGAATCTGTCTCTGCTGCAGCATCCCGAAACGAAATACGCGATCCCGAAAGTCGGATTCAGCGCCATGACCTCGCTGCTCTATGACATTGCGAGTAAAGACGACGGGACTGGCCGCAACTTCTTCATCGACACCACCGGCGGCGACTTTGACGGTGAGAAGAAGCCCGAGGGCGGATGTCATGTCAGGCGCGTCTCGTTGAACTTCGCTGGCGACCCACCGGATTTCTCAACCGCCACCGGGAAGAGCTGGGGACGCTTTGAGTTTCCGATGGACAATTACGTCTTCCATCCGGCGGGCTACGTTTTGGGAATCAGTTACAACCGTCACAAAGTCTTTATCGTGAAGCTGGACAAAGAGACGAGCGACAAGACGGCGCCAGTCGCAACCATGGTTTCCGGGCAGGGCCTTCGCGATGGTTTGATCGACGGCCCCGAAGCGATTGCTGTGGCGCTCGACGGCCGCATTCTGGTGCTCGAAGGGGGCAACAACCGAATTCAGGCGTTTGATCTTCTGGGCAATCCCGTGCCCTACTTTGCCGATCCGAAGAAGCCCGGCGGAGATAAGATTCCCACCATGTCGCTCGTCACCGACCGCCGGGATTCGCATTATCTTGATTTGTCGGTGGAAGCGAAGGGTTATCTCTACGTTCTGGCCTACAAGGGCGACGGACTTTCGCCGGCCGACTATCGCGTGGATATCTACAAGCCCGATGGCTCATTCCTCGTTACGACCACAGGCGTTGCGGCTGCCAAGCTGATAGTGGACACCTTGCGCAGCCTCTACACATTGAACTATGAGGTGATCCTTGGCAACCACGGGCGGCCCGAACCGTCGGTCAGCATGTGGCTGCCGCCGCCTCCAGGACCGGTGAAAATCTAGTGGCTAAAACCACATATCTTTTTATGGGCGAGTACACCTTCTCCATGGATATCGGGGGAAGCGGATTGAACTCGATTACCCTGTTGCCGGATATCGGAGTGATCCTGCCGCGCCCCGGCGCCTCCAGACTGTCGGAGTTTCGACTCTACAGGGTCCTTCAGGATGGCGCACCCTCCGGCGACTACGTTCTGAGAACGTCGTTCGTCAAACTATCAATCGCTGGTCACGTGGTCGAAGGCGAATTCCCCGTTGGCTTCCAGATGGATGGCGATCGCGCGGTCGGAATAATCGGCATCGAGCCATCGAGATTACGGATGAGCCCGCCTGAAATAGCTCAGGAGGTGAGGTTCAAGTTTCGAGACAAATTCTTACTCGTTAGAGAAGGAAAGTTCTGGCTTCAACCGGCCGACAGCATGTATGCCAGCGCGACCTGGAAAGTGAAACGAACCCTGGGCCCGTCCTACGCCGGTGGGGACCTGCGCGCCGCCGATCTTCGCGCTTCGCTTCGGAGGGATGAGGATTTCACCGGCGCCAAGCTCGGTAAAGCGAGCCTGGCGGGTACTGAGTTTCGGTCTTGCAAGTTCGATCGCGCCGATCTGACCGAAGCGAATTGTAGTGGAACAAAGTTTGGCGTTCCTGGCCAATCGCCGTCGTCACTGACGGGAGCCGTGTTCATCAGGACGGACCTCGAGGGAGCACAATTTCATAAATGTCCGCTCGGAGGGGCGAACTTCAAAGGCACGGACCTCAGCAACGCGACGTTGTCCGGAGCGAGCATGGAGGGATCGATACTCGACGAGGCCGATCTCCGAAGGGTGCAATTCGCTTCCGACAATCCACCGCGGTTTCACCCCGCCGATCCAAAGCCCGAGAGCACGAAAACCAGCATGGTGAAGACCAAGCTGAAGGCAAGTTTGCTGGGAAGTGACTGGACCGGGCTCGATCTCACCGACGCCACGATCGAAGATATCCCGACGGCCATCACGCTGCTCAAGGCCAACTACTCGCTGATAGGACCACTCGACTTGTCGGGACGCAATCTCACGAGCGCCGATTTCAAGGGCAGCACGCTGAAAGACGTGAAGTTCAATGGCGCTACGCTTACCAATGCCGTCCTGGCGGACTTGGATTTGCGCTCAATAACACTCACCGGCGCGACACTCACGGATGCGGATCTGTCGCGGGCCAACTTAAAGGATATGACCGTCGATGCGGCCGTTCTGACGCGCGTCAAGATGCCCGGCACTGATTGCACTCAAGCCAAGCTCGGCACGTGCACCGCCGCGGAACCGGGAATTTTCTCGCGTGATCCGAATGAGCGGCGCACCTGCTTCGTAAAAGCCACGATTCCCGCCGCGCTTCTTGGACTCAATTGGCAAACTCTCGATCTGCGTGACGCTACGATTTCCAACCTCCCGGTTGATCTCACCAAGCTCGATGCCACGCACGCGTTGCTGCATGGGGTCAACCTTTCAGACAAAATTCTTAAAGAAGCAAACTTCGATCATGCCGAGTTACGCCGCGGCTCGCTGGCGAATAGTGACCTGACTTCGGCGACCTTCAACAAAGCTTCGCTGCAGGGCGCTGAAGGAGAGAATCCGTGCAGCCTTTCGAAGGCCTTCATGAAGAACGCAGTTTTCGATGACGCCAATCTCACCGGAGTCAACGCAACTTACGTTTACTTTTACGATTTGAAAGCGAGCGTCGCGCGTGCCGTACTTTCCGGTTGCGACTTTTCGAATGCGTATCTTTCGGGAGTCAACTTTTCGGGTATCCGCGATGGCGCGATGCAGGGAGTCAAATTCAGCGGAGCGTGTCTGATCAACGCCGACTTCAACGGAGTCAAGTTCAGCAACTATGGCCAGAACTCCTGCTCGCTGTCGCACGCTTGCCTGCAGGGCGTCAACTTTACCAACGCCAAGCTGTCGGGAACTTTCATGCGCGATGCCGCCGTGTCGGTCGCGACAGGCAAACTCGATGTCACGCGGCGAATGAAATACAGAGGCAAACTCGAACAGAGAGAGCTCGCGTACAAGATAACGGCGATCGACCCCGCGAGCGCCACGAGTAGCTCGACCGAGTGTCCGACCGCGGGCAACGGTCCTTGTACCGAAGGCAAGCTGATCTCGCCAAACGCTCCGAAATCCTGGACCGACTCGTCCGGTAGATAGCCGATACTTGTTTTTCTTCTTTGGATTTCTGACCTGTGAATTAGAGCGGCGGTCTTTGTTGTAACTCGACTTGAGGCTCGGTCGTCTGTGTCTCTTCCCAACCTTGTAGGGCTTCGGTTTCGAGCGTAAGCTTCACCCGCTTTGAGATCGAATATCGCAATGTTGGTAATTCAAAACCTCGGCAATTTTATTCTCTTTGCGAAGCTTAAAGGAGACGCCATGAAGAGACTCTTTGCTTTCACTTTTCTGCTTGCGATGTGGATGCCGCTGAACGCCTTTGGCCGCGAAGCCCGGCTCGTTCGGTACCCGCACTATCATCAGGGACGCGTCGTGTTTACCTATCTCGCCGACATCTGGACAGCCGATGAGGACGGCAGGAACGTCAAACGCATAACCGTAAACAAAGCGCGAGACGTTTATCCCAGGTTCTCGCCCGACGGGAAATGGATCGCGTTCTCGTCAGACCGCAACGGCAACATGGATGTGTTCGTGGTGCCGAGCACCGGCGGCAATCCCAAACAGCTCACCTTTCATTCAGCCGATGACATCGTGCAGGGTTGGTCGCCCGACGGGAAAGTAGTGTTGTTCTCGAGCAACCGCAGCGACGATTTCATGCCAAAGCTGTGGACCGTCAACGTCGATACAACTGCCGAACGCAACGCGGGCGCTGACATGGGCACGTCTGCGTGCTACTCGCCCGACGGTACGAAGCTCGCCATCAATCGCAAGGGGCAGGTCTATTGGCGCAAGTATTATCGAGGCGCAATGAACACCGATGTTACGGTGATGGATATCGCGGCGAAGAAGTTTACCGACTTGACCGCTGACTTCGAAGGCATCGACTCGTGGCCGATGTGGGGGCGCGACGGCAACATCTACTTCGTGAGCGATCGCGAAGGCAACGGCCTGACCAACATCTGGCGAGTGCCCGAAACCGGCGGCAAGGCCGACCGCGTGACCTCATTCAAGGAAGGCGACGTCCGGTTCCCCGGCATCAGCGGCGACGGCAAGGTGATCGTCTTCGAGCATGACTTCGGGATTTCGAAACTCGACGTGGCTACACGGAAAGTCACTCCGATCAAACTGGACATCGACGCCGACGTGCAGGAGAACATCGCCGAAGTTCGAGACTTCAACTCGCAGGCCGATGATTACGATCTCGCGCCCACGGGCCGGCGGATTGCGATCTCGATTCACGGCGAGATCTTTACCGCGCCCGCCGAAGAAGGCGACCTGCGGCAGATCACCGACAGTCCGGCACGCGATCAATCGCCGAGTTATTCGCCCGATGGGAAGTCGATCGCGTTCATCAGCGATCGAAGCGGACGCGAAGAACTGTACGTCATCGGTTCCGATGGCGTGGGCGAGCCGCAAAAGATCACCGACATCGACGCGTTGAAGTTCGGCTTCCAGTGGTCGCCTAACTCGAAAGAGGTCGCGTTCGTTTCGTCGGATAGCAAACTGCGGAAGTACTCAATCGATTCGAAACAAACCGTCGAGCTCGCGTCGTCGAAGTATGGGAACTTCAGCGAGCCGCGATGGTCGCCCGACGGCAAGTGGATCGCGTATTCGCGACCCGACTACACTCGCACCTCCGACGTCTACTTGATTCCGTCCGCGGGCGGCGAAGAGAAGAAAGCTACGTTTGATTCTTACAACGATGGAAACCCGCGATTCTCGCACGACGGCCGCAAGCTCTACTTCGTGCGTCGCGAAGACGGCGGCGGCGGTGGCTTCGGCGGCGGTGCTCAGGCTTCGTCGCAGATCTACTCGGTTGCTCTCGAAAAAGAAGAGCGCGATCCGAATGATCCTGAAGATCGCCCGGAACCTGATCAGCAGGACCAAAACGCGGACTCGGCTACACGACGGATCGCCCAGCAGCGCAATCAACCGCCTCGCGATATCAATATCGATTGGAGCGGGCTCAAGCGCCGCACTCGGCAGATCACTCGAATGCCGTTCGCGGTGTTTAACTACGCAGTAACTCCGGACAATCGATCGCTCGTGTTCGTCACAACTGAACCTTCAAGCGGACGGCCCGCGCCGACGCCGGTGATCTACTCGATTGGCGACGACGGCAAGCGGCTGACTCGAATCATCGCGGGCGATGCGCCGACGGGTGAAGGAGGCGGAGGTGGCGGTGGGTTCGGCGGCGGAATTTCTGACCTCAACATTACGCGCGACGGCCGCACGCTCTATTTCAGAGAAGGCAGTTCGATTTACTCGATTGCGCTTGGAACGGGACAACCCGGGGGCGCGGCTTCGGCCTTCGGGGCAGCGGCTGCGACTGGATCCGGTGGACGAGAGGGCGCCAAACGACGGGTGAATTTCACGGCGCAAGTGAAGATCGACAAGCAGGCCGAATGGGCCGAGATGTTCGACGATGCGTGGCGCACGATGAAGTACCGTTTCTACGATCCGCAGATGCACGGCAAGAATTGGGACGGCGCTCGCGCGAAGTATCAGCCGCTGGTTCAGGATGTCGGCGATCGACAGGAACTCTTGAACGTCATCAACGAGATGATAGGCGAGTTGAACGCTTCCCACACCGGCACCGCCGGACCTCCTCGCGGACGAGAGTCGCGTGAGGCAAATATTACAACGTGGCATCTTGGCGTCGAACTGACTTCGGATGACGCGGCGGGCCGCTACAAGGTGACGCACATCTTCGAGGATGGACCCGCCGACAAAGATTGGGTGAAAGTCTCTAACGGCGATTACCTCATCGCGATCAACGGACGCGAGGTGAAAGCGGGCGAGAACTACTGGCCGCTGTTGAATCACAAACTCAATCGCAAGATCGAAGTTACTTTCAACAACAAGCCTTCAGGCGAAGGCTCGTGGAAGACCCGGATCGAGCCAATCAACGCGCAGGCTCTCTCGCAGCTTCGTTATGAGCGCTGGGTCAAAGACCGCCGCGCGATCGTCGACAAGATGTCAAACGGGCGAATCGGCTACCTTCACATTCAGGCGATGAATCAACCGTCGCTTCGCAAGTTTGAAAAAGAGATTCGCGAGAATCGCGAGAAGGAAGCGTTGATCATCGATCAGCGCTGGAACGGCGGCGGCAACATCGAGCAGGAATTGCTGGCGATACTGGTTCAGCGCGAGTATCAAATCTGGCAGCCGCGCGGCACCGAAGCCACCGGGCGTCCGTTTGCCGGATACTTCGGTCCCAAGGTCGTGTTGCAGAACTGGCGTTCGGCTTCAAACGCGGAGATGTTTCCGGCGGGCTTCCGCGCGTTGGGATTGGGCAAGGTGATCGGCACTCCGACGATGGGCGCGGTGATCGGAACGGGGAGCTATTCGCTGATCGATGGCTCGACGGTTAGAACACCGGGCGTCGGAGTGTTTCTTGCGGATAAGAATCGAACCAACATGGAGAACTATGGTGTGAAGCCCGACATCCTGGTCGAGAACACGCCGGAGGACAACCTTGCCGGCCGCGACCGTCAGCTTGAAATAGCGGTGCAGGAGCTGATGAAGGAGATCGGCGGAAAGGCTCAACAGGCGAAGAAGGAGTAGAGGTTAGAACTAAAGAACGGGCGTTTAGAGTACCGACTTCAGTCGGGTAGTGTTCGGCGCGCGCGGCACTACGAGATTGCTGGCTGAAAACTTAGAAAGTGGCGGGTAGTGAGCACTGCCCGCTACTTCGATTCTATCCTTAACGGACCTTGGCGTAGATGTCCCGAAGTAAGAGACTGCAGCCGATTGATTTGATTTCGATTACGTCTGATTCACTCGTGTACTCGGTGTAGGTCCAGGAACCGGCGCGCTGCCAGGTGAACTGCTCGACTCGGTATGGGGTCTGACTAACCAACAAGTAGTCGCGGAGTGAGTCGAGACGCTGGTAGTGCTCCCACTGCTTCCCGCGGTCATATGCTTCAGTCGATTTCGAAAGAACCTCGATGATCACGATCGGGTTGAGAAGAGTGTCTTCGTCTTCATCCTCGAACAGCTCTTCAGCGCAAGCGACCGAGGCATCCGGATATGTGTATTTGCCGACACTCACGATCTTCACGCGCATGTCGCTGTTGTAGACGTTGCAATCGCGTTCGAGCAACTGAGTCCCAAGAATGCGGTTAATACTTCCCGCGACCAGGTTGTGCCGCTTTGAGCCTCCGGCCATCGCGAACGTCTCCCCGGCGAAGTACTCGCTCTTGAACTCGGAGCGCCGCTCAATCGATAAGTACTCTTCGGGAGTTAATAAATCTTTTGGATGTGAGGCCATTCGCTACTCCGTGATAAGTCACTTTACCCGCGACGCCGTGACGGGGCAATGATCTTTCAGACTTCTTACTCAACTCGGCATTTTGCAGGCGCTCTATGCGGAGCACTGCCTGCGGAGCTTGAAAAACCATGTCGCTATGGACATTCTTACGGCTCCGGATCTGATCGTTCGAATTCCCGAGAGAAGATACGAGACTATGAAGAAAAAAGACGAGCTCAAACCAAAAGAGACGCGACGCACACAAGGCGTCGATCGCCGCACGTTCGTGAAGATGCTTCCCGCCGTCGGAGTTGCCGGGCTCTCCGCGACTCACGATGAGGCTTCGGTTACCGAAGCCCCCGCGCCGCGACAGCAACAGCCTCAAACCTCCCAGCGTGTCACCAAAGAAATGCTGCACGCCGCCGAGCAACTGATCGGCATCGAGCTGACCGATGCTCAGGAGGCGATGGCGCTCGGCGGCGTCAATAGAGCGCTCGCCGGCTACGAGACGCTTCGGAAGATCGATGTCCCGCTCGATACCGAACCCGCGACCGCGTTTCATCCCGCGCTTCCCGGTAAGAAATACAACGGGAAGCCGGCGACGAAGTTTAAGCTCACCAGGCAGGAGATTCCGGCGCACAACACTACTGAAGAAATTGCCTTCCTCAAAGCAACTCAGCTCGCAGAGCTTCTGCGAACGAAACGAATCTCGTCTGTTGATTTGACCAAAATGTATCTCTCGCGATTGAAACGCTACGGTCCCAAACTGCTGTGCGTCGTTTCGCTCACCGAAGACCTCGCCTTGAAACAGGCTTCCCAAGCCGATCGTGAGATCAAGGCCGGCAAGTATCGAGGCCCGCTTCACGGAATCCCGTGCGGCATCAAGGATCTGTTCGCGACCAAAGGGATCAAGACTACCTGGGGCGCCGAGCCCTTTAGAGATCAAATAATCGATTACGACTCGACCGTCGTCGAACGATTGCGCGACGCCGGAGCAGTGCTCGTAGCAAAGCTTTCGATGGGGGCGCTTGCGCAAGGCGGCCGCTGGTTCGCGGGTATGACGCGCAACCCGTGGCAGGTGGAAGAGGATCGACTCGGGTCGAGCGGTTCATCAGCCGGCCCCGCTTCGGCGACCGCCGCCGGGCTTGTCGGGTTTTCGATCGGCACGGAAACGCTTGGCTCGATCGTCTCGCCTTCGACTCGATGCGGCGTTGCGGGATTGCGTCCGACGTATGGCCGAGTCTCACGTTACGGAGCGATGGCGTTGAGCTGGACGATGGATAAGATCGGCCCGATCTGCCGGGGAGTCGAAGACCTCGCGGCAGTGCTCGCGGCGATCTACGGCCCGGATCAACGAGACATCACCGTTGGCGACGCACCGTTCCACTGGGCCCCCGATGTTCCGTTGTCAAAGATGCGCATCGGATATCTCAAGGCGGAATTCGAAGGCGCGAACATCAACGACAAAGAGAAAGCGATGTACAAGGAAGCGCTCGATGCATTGAAGACCGCTGGCGCAGATCTCCAGCCGATCGAGCTGCCTCAGTTTTCAACCGGCTCGTTGCGCGTGATTCTTACCGCCGAAGCAGCAGCGGCGTTTGACGACATCACTCGCGACGGGCGAGTCAATCAACTCTCGGGGCAGACACCGAATGATTGGCCCAATTCGTTTCGCACTTCACGTTTCATTCCCGCGGTCGAATACATCCGCGCGCAGCGAGCGAGGACTTTGCTGATGCGCGAGATGGACAGACTGATGTCGAATTGGGATGCGTTCGTGTCGCCGGCGCCGGGCAGCGCGAGCCTGCTTGTGACAAATCTAACCGGGCATCCTCAAGTGTGCGTGCCTTGCGGATTCATCGATGGATTGCCGAGATCGATCATGTTCACGGGCGGGTTGTACGATGAAGCTTCGCCGCTCAGAGTAGCATTGGCATACGAGCGCGCTACGAAGTGGAATACGATGCACCCAAAGATGGATTGGGCTTAGTTGGTCAAACGCAGACGGTCCATGGCAAGTAAATAGATATGGTTTGATCCGGAACGAGTTCCAAGGTAAGCTTTCGCAACGTAACCGGTCCCATCATACTGGTAAAGAGAGGCTGAGTGGAAACACTGAGGCTGATTTGGGCTTGGGTCCAGAACAATTCAAGCGGGCTCAGTATCCTTCTATCGCTGGCGGGCTTTGCGTTTCTCTGGCTGCAAACCCGGAAGGCCAGGACTGCCGCTGAAGCAGCCAGGATGGCTACGGAGCGGGCACTCCGAGCGATATCAGACTCGGATACGATTTCCGACCTTGCAACGATCAAGTCTGGAATGAAGGGAGTTCAAGTCGCGCTGCATGGAGGCAGGTACGAGACCGCACTCCTTCAAAGCCAGTCGTTGCGAGAAACCCTGGATCAACTTCGGAGCAGACGCGGCTTCGGCACGGACGAAAGAGGAAGTCGCATCCAATCAATGGTGACGTTTTTTGGAAAGCTTCAGGATGCGTTGGAAAGAAGGTTGGCTGAACCCGAGTTCCAAGTATCAGTCCGGCCTGCAAACAGAAAACTTTCGGATTATACTAGCGAGGTATCTGTCTGGATGGAGGAGATGAGGTTTTTGCGCGGAGGGTCGAGCAATGATTGAAGATGAGATCAGGGCAATCCTTAAGTCGCTTCTTGAAAAATCAAAGGCGAAACAAATCGAATGGTCTTCGTTTGGCGAGACTCCCTATGATGACGATTACGTCGTTTCCTTTCCGAAGTCGAGCGTAAACGTTTTTCGGAGCCACGGCGTCATAGGAGCAACCATTATGAATAGCGTGGGCACGGTTGTTGGGTCTATTAGTAGCGATGAAAACGAGTCCGACGCCGAGATGCTAAAGGAATTGTTTGAGTCAGCGAGAGAACAAGTTTTCAGAATTGATGAGACATTGGAAGATCTAAAGCGGGCGCTCGCGAGCAAACAAGTTATAGCCAGACCGAGCGCTGCTCCAATCACCGAGGATGACATACCGTTCTGACCCGCAGTCTTCTTCCCAGCTTAGATTGTGAGAAATACGAAGCTCCCTAAACTGAGTCCTATGCAGTCAAATTCTTCGTCAACGCCTCGTGAGCGTACGGGATCACAACCTCGGCGATCAACATCCCATCCTTCTTGATCGAAGCCACGCCTGCGGCCACTGCCGTCCGAACTGCTCCTACTTCGCCCGTCAGAACCACAAGCCCTTTGCCGCCTGGTTGATTCTTTGCTTCGATCAATTTTATGTTCGCTGATTTCACTGCGGCGTCTCCCGCGTAGATTGCCGAAGCCACCTCTTTTGTTTCGATAATGCCGATCGCTTCGATGTGATCGACCTTCACTCGGCCCTTGATCGCGGGGAAGAGTTCGCTGTGAACGTTGGGAATGATGAAGTGATCGAGGACCATACCGGCGGCCGTATGAAGCCCCGCTCGAACCGACGACTCAACGTCAGCAACGTTCCCGCCGATCATGATTAAATATTTTCCGCGCGGGATGATCGTCGTCATCAGCAATTCGACGTCTGCCATCTTCATCATCGCGTCCGTAGCCTCGATGCCCTTTGCGATCGAGCTGGTTTCGATGAAGCCTATGCAATGATGCCCGCCACTCCACTCGTTTGCGCTCATGGTTAATCGTCCTCTCAGTTGCTTTTGGCCACGACGCCGATGTTGGCGATGGTTGCGCCTTTGGTCATCGACGGCACCGCGCAGATGTATAGCACAACACCCGCCCCGGGTGCGCGAGCTTCGAAAATGGTCTTGCCGACATAGTCGGTGACATATCCGACTTTCATTCCCTGCTCAACATACGTGCCGCGTTTTACTAACGGATAAAAGATTCCTATCTGATCGCTTGCGATCGTCAAAATCTTCTCGACCCACACCGGGTGCTCGATCGGCACAGGCGAGCCCGGCAGCATTTTCAAGAAACGCATCACGCCAATCGAGCCGTCAACAAGCGCCGCGAGATCTTCGGGCTCGACAGTTCCGGCGTGACCCGCCTCGACCGTGATCGAAGGCTTGCCTCGCGTTGTTGCGGTGTTCTCAAGGTATCGCGAGGCATTAGGATCCTTCGGCCGGTCCGCCGAAATAATGATGTGATCGAGTCCAAACGCAAGCACCATCTCTCGCGAGAATTGATCCTGTTTCGCATTTCCAGTTGTCGTCCAGTAACTGTAAGGCCGCAGGCTTTCGTCGAGATCGCCGCCATGATAATCGATCAGATGATCGCATTGCTCGACCACTTGCCTGGTGATCAGATAGGACGCGCGATCGGTTTGAGTGCCGTCCATCTTTCCGGGATACATTCTATTCATGCTCTTGCCGTCGACGGGATTCACGTGCGGGACTTTTTGCTCGAATGAAGGAATGTTCACGAGAGGCACGATTATCACCGTGCCGGATATCTCCGCGGGGTTGAGCATTCCGATCAGTTGTTCGAGCGCGATTATCGAGGTGTATTCAGTTCCATGAGCGCCCGAGACGAGAGCGAGCACCGGTCCGGGCTTTGCTCCGTGGATCACGGCGACCGGGATGTTGGTAGCGGCATCGACGCCCGCCGGCACTGCGATAACGCCTGTGACTTTCTGGCCGCGTCGCGCTGTCGCAGTTCCGACGGTGAAAGTCTTTCGATCCTGGGCCGGCGAAATACTTGTGACGGTGAAAATCAGAAGCAGCAATCCAATCAAGCGTCTCATATTCGGACCTCCAATATTTCTTTGTGCCGCTTAGTGTCTTCGTGTCCTGGTGGCAGAAGAAACAGCCACGAAGACTCTAAGACCACCAGGAAGCACGAAGGGTTACCGGGCGCGAAGCGTATCGCGAAACGCTGCCCAATGCAAAGAACGAATCGCGCGCTTTCGACCATCCTAGTACAGGTGTTCGCCAAGTTGATATAATGACGGTCCCTTAGGATGAAGAGTGTTGCGGGACCAGACGTAACCGAAAACTGGAGTAGACTCATGAACAGTCAATTGGACGCGCGGGACAGAAAGAAAGCGCAATTTTCAGAAGAGCCCAAGAAGAAAAGCAAGACGACGCCTGTTCTAATTGTGGTTGTGTTGGCGTTGGCCGCGGTTGGAGCTTATCTCGTATTCAGCGCATCGCGAGACAACCCCGCCGCTACGCCGATCGCGAGCAGCGCTTCGCCGGCGTCGGATTCCCGCGACATCAAGATCGCGCTGGCTGATCTGAACGGCACGGCGAAGTTTTTCGATTACAAGACAGTGGACAACAAACCGATGCGCTTTTTCGTGATAAAGAGTTCGGACGGCGTGTATCGAGCGGCGCTTGATGCGTGCGACACGTGCTATCACGCGAAGAAAGGTTATCATCAGGAAGGCGACGACATGATCTGCAACAACTGCGGGCTTCACTTCCATTCGGCTAAGATCAACGAAGTGCACGGCGGCTGCAATCCTGTGGCGCTTCCGAGAAATGTCGAAGGCAATCAACTCGTCATCAAAGCGAACGAGCTTGATAGCCGCGCGGGGTACTTTTGATTCGGATTCTTCATGCGCATTAGCACAATTGCATTCGCAAATCTAAAACGCCGCAAAGGCAAGGCTGTCTTTCTGACGATCGGTATTGCTATTGGAATCGGAACCGCGGTTGCCCTCCTAAGCCTGAGCAGCTCGATCAAGGAAGAGATCGGCTCGCAGCTTGATCGCTTCGGCGCCAACATTGTCGTCGTGCCGCAGTCGAATAATCTATCGCTTGATTACGGCGGGCTCTCCGTCTCGAGCGTTTCATTCGACGTCAAACAACTCAAAAACGAAGATGCGAAAAACGTACTTGATATTCCTTTTCGCAATCGCATCAGCAATGTTTCGCCGAAGCTCCTGGGAGCGGTGGCCGTTGAAGGACGAGACATTCTTCTTGCGGGCGTGGATTTCGAAAGCGAACTGATGCTCAAGCGCTGGTGGCACATCGCCGGACGCAAACCGGAGAACGAACAAGATCTGTTGGTCGGCTACGAGGTCGCGCGCGCACTGTCGCTGATCGAATCGACGACGCCCGCTACGGCGCAGCATGTTTCGCACGGCGGTTCTCACGATCCCGGCGAAGACAAATCTCAATTCAAGATCGTCCGTGACCATCTGAAGGTTGCCGGCAAGGATCACAACGTAGCCGGAGTGATCTCGCAAACAGGCGGCCCCGAAGACCAGATGATCTTTGGCTCGCTCGCGCACGTGCAGTCACTTTTGAACAAGCCCGATCAGTTGAGCCTCATCGAAGTGAGCGCCCTCTGCAAAGACTGTCCCATCGGCGACATCGTCGCTCAGATCAGCGAGCGTCTTCCGCAAGCAAAAGTCTCAGCTATTCAGCAATCGGTTCGCGCGCGATCTGAAACCGTCGAGCGGCTCACGCGATTTTCTGGAGCCGTTGCCGCGGTGGTGCTCGCGATCGGCGCGCTGATGATCTTCACAACGATGATGGGCTCGGTCATCGAGCGCACAAAAGAAATCGGAGTGCTGCGCGCGATCGGTTTCAGGCGAACTCATATCATCAAAGGACTGATGATCGAAGTAGCGGTGATCAGCGTGCTGGGCGGAGTGTTGGGTTGGGGCGCGGGAATGTTAGCGAGTTGGTTCGCGCTTCCTTACTTCGCGGAGACGGGGGTCGCATTTGAATTCCAACCGCTGCTTGCGATCGTTGCCGTAGCTGCCGGGTTGATCATTGGCACAGTGAGCAGCTTCTACCCGATTGTTCGAGCCTCGCGTCTCGATCCTTCCGAAGCAGTGCGATACGTCTGATGTTGCGTCTTAGCGCACCTATGCGTCTTTGCGCGAAACTCACCATGTCTTTCGTCACCATCGAAAAAGTCACCAAGGTCTATGAAGCCGACGGCGAATCCGCGGCGGTGAAAGTGTTGTCGGATGTCAACATCGAGATCGTCGAAGGCGAGTTCGTTTGTTTGATGGGTCCGTCAGGTTCGGGCAAGAGCACTTTGCTGACGATCGTCGGCGCGATGAATCATCCGACGACGGGCCGCGTGCTGGTTGATGAGATCGACGTGTACGGACTCGCCGACGAACGCCGCGCTGATTTCCGCCGCGAGTATCTCGGGTTTGTTTTTCAGCAGCATCACTTGATGCCTTATTTGAATTCGCTCGAGAACGCGATGCTCCCGCTTGCGACTGCCAGCATGAGCTCGAGGGAGAAACGCGAACGAGCGATGAATGTGCTCGATAAGGTTGGGCTCGCGGATAAGGCGTCGCGTTTGCCGAATCAACTGTCGGGCGGCGAGCAGGGCAGGCTTGCGATTGCGCGCGCGATAGTGAACGAGCCGCCGTTGATTCTAGCCGATGAGCCAACCGGATCGCTCGACACGAAAACGGGCCACGAAGTGATGGAAGTGTTTTTGAAGTTGAACGCGCCGCGCCAAACCGTTTTCATGGTTACTCACAACCCCGAGAACTCGGCGCTGGCGCATCGGATAATCAATATTGTGGATGGGAGAATCGCATAAAGGCGGTTTCTGGTTTGTGGTTTCTGGTTGCTGGTTGCCGGACGCGTTCGGACGAGAAACCAGAGACCAGGAACTAGAAACCAATTCACAGCGGCGGGTCGAATCTCCCATCGACCGCCGTCCATCCTCCGTCAACAAAGAGTACGGATCCTGTCACGTAGCTCGACGCGTCCGAAGCGAGATAAATCACAGGCCCGGCCATCTCATCCGCACTCGCCCAGCGATTGAACACGCTCTTCGCCGCGTAAGCCGCATACCAGTCGAGGCGATCTTTGATCGGGCGAGTCAACGGCGTTTCAACAACACCGGGCGCGATCGCATTCACTCGCACGCCCTTCGTTCCAAGCTCCGCCGCAAGCGCGCGTACCATTTGAACGATTCCGGCTTTAGTCGCCGCGTACACACCTTGCCCGGGCTCGACGACCTGCGAGCGAATCGAAGAGAACGCGATGATGCTGCCGCCCCGGCCGAGTTCGGACATCGTTCGTCCGGCATCGCGCAACACTCGAAACGTCCCTTTGAGGTTTAGCTCGACGACGCGATCGAATTCGTCGTCCTGGTACTCAGTGATTGGCTTGCGAACGTTGGCGCCCGGCGTTGTGACGACGATGTCCAAACGATTGTGCTCGGTTTTGATCGAGCGAAAGAACTCGCTGACGCTGTCGGTCCGAGTGATATCCACTGCGACTGCCGTTGCGTTGCCGCCTATCGTGTTCGCGGTACGCTCGGCGGCATCGAGTTGATTGTCCGCGCACACTACAACTGCGTCGTGCGCGGCTAATCCTTTCGCCGCAGCCTCGCCAATGCCGGAGCCAGCTCCGATCACGACGGCCACGCGGCCGTCGAGCCGAAAAAGTTTTTCGTAGTCCACAGTCCTCCTCTTAAGTTGAGGCATTGCGTTCTCGTGTAGCGGTCGCGATGATCATCACCGTTGCGCCGGCGGCGATACCAACGATCAAAGACGGCACGCCGCGCACGCCTTGGCCGCTTGTGATCAATTCGAGCGCAAACGTGACACCCACCGAAATAATCATTGTCGCAATGGCCGCGCGAGCGTCTACTTTCCTCGTGTATAAACCCGCGATCAACGGCAAGAATAACGCCGCGGCCATGAGCGTGTAAAAGATCGTGAGCGCGGTGATCACCGTGGGCAGCAGTATGCCCAAGAGCGCGGCGACACCTCCGCATCCGACCGCTGACCACCTGGCGATCAGCATCAATCGAGCATCCGTCGCCGCCGGATTGATAAACCCTTTATACAAGTCTTTGCTCAACGAAGTGCTCAACATGAACATCGCCGCGTCCGATGCGCTCAACTCAGCCGAAAAGATCGCGCCCAGCAACAACGCGCCGAGCCAGAACGGCAGCGCTTCGGTCAACAACGTCGGAAGCGCCAGTTCGCGATTCGCAAGATCGGGGAAGCGTCCTCGCGCGATGACTCCCATCAGCACCGGCACTATTGCATACAGAAGAAGCGCCAGCGCGTTCACTCCAACGCCAACTCGAACGGCCCGCTCGTCCCGAGCGCCAAACAGCTTCTGCAACAAGCCTGGCGAGATCACAAACGAAGGCCCGAGCGTTACAAGATACTTGATCACTGACGGCCAACCCTTGCCCGCGAAGCCGAGATACGAATCGGCCTGAGCTGCTCCGACAGAAATGACCGCCGATTCTCTTACGCCGGCGAGCCCGTTGCTGATGCTAAGCAGGAACAACAACGCGATCACAAACCCCGCGAGCTTGACCGTCAACTGCAACACGTTTACTCGCGCGGTAGCGTGCAAGCCTCCAAGCGTGAAGTAAGTTGTGATTATCACCGACGCGATCGCGCATCCGATCGGCTTGCTTGTGCCGGCGACGGCGTTCAGTATCCACGCGACCGCGATCAACTGCCCCGCGAGAATCGTCAGCGAAGCCGCCCACAACAACAGCGCGACGACTCCGCGCACTCTTCGATCGTAGCGAAACTCGAGATAGTCGCCGACGGTGTAGAGGTTGTGCTCCTTTGCGAGGCGCCAGATCTTTGGGCCTACAGTGAATGCGAGTATCACTGAACCGATGCCGGCCGACCCGACCCACCACCACGCAGAGAATCCGTCACGGTATCCGAGCCCCGCCGCTCCGACCGTCGAACCCGCGCCGATGTTGGCGGCGAGCAACGTCGAGAAGATCAGTCCCGCGCCGAGCCCTCGCCCCGCGACAAAGAAGTCGCTTGACCCTCGCACGCGCCGGGAGACGATCGCGCCGATAACGATCATCAGGACAGCATAGGCAGTGAGGATTAGAAGGAAGGTCATCGATGAGGTTTCGGCGAATCAGCTTCCGAAGTACAATTCAATCGTGCCAGAACTCAGCCGATTCTTCGGAATCATCATTCGAATGTATGCGGAAGTCAACGCGCCACATCAGGTTGGTCAGAGACCGGTTCCGATTGAACCCCTCAAGTAGAGAAGCTAGTAATGGTTCGTCCCATCTATCGAGTTACAGCGTTCGAGATCGTCGCGCCGCATATCCTGCGCGTGAGCTTTGACGATACCACTGAGCAGATCATTGATTTTCACCCCGTTCTCGGCGGGGAACTCTATCGGCCGCTCCAGGACTTGTCGTTGTTCAATGAGGTTCGCATCGATCCGGAAGTTCACACGCTGGTCTGGCCCAACGGCGCTTGCTTCGATCCGGCGACTCTGCATGATTGGCCGCGGCATGTTAAAGCTGTGATCGAGCGGTCCAGGCAGTGGGAACTTCAACCAACGTAGGACCCCCCGTGAATTCGCGTCAGGGGGCTGATTGATTTCCGTCTTTTGAACTACTAGTATACCTTCAAAACAAGTTTTTTCAGTGAGGTCTGTAGATGGCAACAAATACCAAGAGTGGTAGAAAGGGTCACGTTCGGGACCGGTTTCAGGTAAAGAACCCAATTACAAATAAATGGGTAAAGATAGATACCACGACTGGTCGCATTATCGATCATAAGAAGACGCCAGGCCCATTCAAGGGCGTCAGAAAAGCCAGCTAATGCCCCTGATCTTTTCACCCTTGTCTGAGGATGTTCTCGAAGGCCCCTTCAAACCCTTACCACGCACCGCCTTCATCATGCAGCACAGTGGCCGGAAGGTTGCCCCAATTGAGGCTGAAATGGACCGGATAGTGTGCGATTGTTTCAAGAGGTTAGGCCATCCGGTAAAGAAAGCAGCACGATCCGTCGGAACCAAAGACTTTCTGGAGAAAATAATCCAAATAATTCGCGGCTGCGGCTTTGGAGTCGCGATATTTTCTGAGAACACACCGGCGCCAACACTTGCAAATATTTTCTTTGAGATTGGTCTTTGCAATATCTTAGGGAAACCCGTCATTCTAGTAAAAACCGCGAAAGCCAAAGCGCCGTCGGACTTTACCAGAACAGAATGGGTTACATATCGAGGGAGGAGTGGGAGAAAGCTAAAGAGCGACTTAGAAAGTTCCATTGGTTCCATTGTCGAATTAGCTCAATACTATGAAGCTCTAGGTGACCTAGCAATGGAGGCGGAACAGGTCGATGTGGAGTTAGCATTTGAGCGATACAAACAAGCAGTTCTTATCTCAGACAGCAAATCAGCACAGGCGAAAATTCAGAATCTTCTAGAGCACATCAAGAATAAAGGCGAATCGGCCGAATTGTTACGAGCATCAAAAGTACGGTTAGGGAAATCAATTTCAGAATTCCTCAAGTTGCTTCCGTGAACTTGGATCGTTGCAACTAGCTAGAGATCCACTGTGCTTGGAAGGCCAGCGATACCCCGGGCCGCGCGCACTGCCCGAACTACCGCTTGAGCCATCGCTTCCGCCGCGAGCGCTCCAATCAATGTCACGTTAGCCTGCTTCGAAGACTTGCCCGTCGCAAGCGCAAAAATCGTATCGCCATCATAAGCCGTGTGCACTGGGTTGATCGTCCGCGCCAGCCCATCGTGAGCCATCTGCGCGACCTTTGATGCCTGCACCTTGGTGAGTACAACATCAGTCGCGACAACTCCGATGGTCGTCGCCGTCCCTGCAAACAAAGGCGGGAACGACTCGCCTCGCAAGAGCGCCGACATAGTGTTGACGAGCGACTTGCCGTCCTTGGTTCGAGCGCCCGCGATTACCTTGCCCGTCGCCGGATCAAACACATCGCCGACTGCGTTGACCGCAACGATCGCGCCGACCGTGATGCCTTCGACTTTGATTGCCGCTGTGCCGATTCCGCTTTTCATCGCGCGAGCCATTCCGAACATCTTACCGACCGTAGCTCCAGCGCCGGCGCCGGCGTTGCCTTCAGCGGGCGATGTTGTCGTCGCGGCTTTGCATGCTTTGTAGCCGGCTTCGGCATCGGGACGAATCTTTGAATCTCCGACTCCCAGATCAAAAAGAATCGCCGCGGGCACGATCGGCACGCGAGCGACTCCAGCGTTGAATCCGATGCCTCGCTCTTCGAGAAAACGCATTGCGCCGGTCGCCGTGTCGAGTCCGAACGCGCTGCCACCCGAAAGCATGATCGCGTGAACTTGTTGAACTGAATTGATGGGATTGAGCAGATCGGTTTCGCGAGTCCCGGGAGCCGCGCCTCGAACATCGACGCCCGCGACCGCTCCGTCTTCAGTGAGGATAACCGTGCAGCCCGTCGGTCTTCGCGAGTCGGTGAAGTGCCCGACTTTGATCCCAGCGACGTCGGTGATTGAATGTCCTTCGACCGAAGGCAGTCCGGAAGTCACACGCGCGGGTTGATTGATCAAAGCAGATCCGACGCCGTCGTTCATCAAAGTTATGCTGGCCGCAGCCGCCGCTCCTCGCAGCACCTCACGACGTGTCGGTCTACTCATCTGGAGCGTCCTCCGATGTGAAGAATATGGGCAGCGAGGTCAGCGTTGCCTTTTCTGCGGGCGTTTTGAGCGGTCGCCTTAAGATTTCACGGTCGCGCGTTCTTCCAGCCACCGTTTGAATGAGACCTGGCTTTCACCCGACGCTTTGCCCCGCAGCAGATTCTCGATGCTTATGTCTTCGTCCAGGTCCGGCCAGTGGATTCCCTCTCTGTCGCCAATGAAGCGCCAGTTTTGACGCTCATCATCTGTGCCATTTAACAGTCGCGGGTACCACGCAAGCGGCACGGATATTGTGCGTCCATCGCTCAGGTCGACGGACAGAGAGTCGTCGGTCACTTGTATGCTTAGCGCTCGGGCCTCAACCGTTAAAGAACTCATTCCAACTCTCCAGCAACTCCTCGACAAGTCCCTGAATACGATTGATCTCAGTTCTACTAAAGCCGCCGCTGTTTTGCAATCTTACCGGATCGAGCCAAAACTTTGCCTTATTCGCGTCGCGCTCAACATGAATGTGCGGTGGCTCATAGCGATCGCCGTCGTAGAAGAAGAGGCGATACGAGCCTGCTCTAAGGACAGTGGGCACAGTTGAAGACTCAATCCCGAGACGTGAAATGCATTATGAAACATCGAGTAGTCTCATCGCACCAATCGCCATCGTCTTCGAAGCCGACACCAAATGCTCGATCTCGCAATACTCGTCCGGCTGGTGCGCAAGCTTGAGTATGCCCGGCCCATATGCGATGCACTGCTCGATGCCCGCGATCCGCGAGAAGTGCTTTTGATCATAAGTGCCCGGGCTCGCGATCAGAGGCGGATCTCGGCCCACGGTTTCATTGATTACATCGCGCATCGTTGTCACCAGCTTCGAGTCAGGCGCGGTCATTGTCGGATGCACGATCATCAGATCCTTCAATTCATATTGAAGCTCAGGGTCGGAGGTGCGCAACTGCTCGATCAGGTCAATGAACTCTTCGCGAGCGTCTTCGAGTTTCTCTTCGATCAGGAATCGCCGGTCGAATATCGCCCGGCACAGATCCGCGACGCAGGGAGTCTGAGGCGCATCGGGATCCTGGCCGCCGAAGATTGAATTGACGTTGATCGTTGCGGCGCGCGCGGCTTCGGGTTCGACTGGCATGCGAGTGAGACGTTTGGCGAGTTTCGGTTTAAGCTCGCGCTCGACTCGATCGATCAAGCGGGCCATGCGATCAATCGCGCTGACGCCGAGAAACGGCATGCTGCCGTGAGCGATTCGCCCGTGCATCAGGACTTCAAACCAATACGCTCCGCGATGACCCAAACATATTCGATCGTAATCCAGCGGCTCCGTGATTATCACGAAATCGACAAGATCGGGGCGAACATAACCGTGCTCCGCCAGATATGCCACGCCCGCAAATCCGCCGCTCTCTTCATCGACGGTCGCGCTCTGTTCGATCGAGCCTTCGAGTTTCAAACCCGCGCGGCGAATCGCTTCGATTGCAAACAACGCAGCAGCGATTCCGGCCTTTTGATCGGTCACGCCGCGCCCGTAGATTCGCCCATCGCGCATCTCGGCCGCGAATGGATCGAGCGTCCACCCGGCGCCCGTCGGAACCACATCGAGGTGACCGTTGAAGTGAAGAGTCGGATGGAAACGCGAACCGTTCAAATGACCGATGACGTTGACTCGCGGATGCGCGGGCGTGTGTTCGTCGCGGCCGGCCGCTTCGATAAAGCTGGTTTCGTAGCCGAACTCTTTGTACTTCGCTCCAATGAACGATGCACAGTCTCGGTAGTATTCGCCGGGCGGGTTGATGGTTGGTATGCGAACGAGATCGCGGAGCCACTCGATCATCTCGTCCGTGAGTTCATCGACGCGCGCAATGACTTTTGATTCTTCGGGACTGAGCATAGAGTGGAAGACGCGGGTGTTCAGAGTACCGACTTTAGCCGGGTAGTGCTACTTAAACGCGCGGCAAGCCAGATGAAGCCGGGGTATGAATGACCTGAGTCATCGCGTAGTTCACTCCTTCGCGAAGAGCACTACCCGACTAAAGTCGGTACTCTGAACGCCCGTCACTGAACACAGCCGTCATGCCGCCAGGCCAGAACGAATCGTCTTCTCAACCGCATCGCAGAATGTGTCGATGTCCGAAAGGGTCGTGTAGACGTTCGGCGTGACTCGAATGCCTTTGAATTCCTCGTGACCGATCGGCGTGCAGATGATTCGATACTTCTCCCACAACACTGCGCCGAGTTTGCCGTGATCGACTCCTTCAATGCTGAAGTTGGCGAGGCCGCAAGACTGCGCTGGATCGTAAGGCGTCAGTATTCGCACGCCCTTCATTTGTTCGAGTCTCCGAGCCCAGCGGTCTTTCAGAAAGCGAAGCCGCGCAGCCTTGCGCTCCATCCCGATGCCTTCCTGAAACGTGATCGCTTCGGAGATCGCGTTGTGATTGGCAGCCGGGTGGGTGCCGATCTCTTCAAACTTTCGAATGTCTTCGTCCTGTTTCTTCTCGGCGGCCATCAGCGGCCACAGTTTGGCTATCTTTGATCTTCTGACGTACAGAAAACCGGTGCCGTGTGGCGCGAGCAGCCACTTGTGCAAGCTCGTTCCGTAGTAGTCGCAATCGAGATCCGAGTGCTTGAAGGGAAAGTGAGCGAATGCGTGCGCGCCGTCGACAATCACCTCGATGCCCCGCTCGCGGCCGAGTTGGCAGATTCGCTTGATCGGAAAAATCTGGCCAGTGAGATTGGTGATGTGACACACTTGAATCACTTTCGTCTTCGGAGTGATCGCCCGCTCGAACCGCTCGTACAGATCATCCATCGACGGAGGCGGAACGGGAAAAGAGAACGTGCGAAGCTTGATGCCGTCGCGTCGTTCGCGTTGCCGCCACGACGTTAGCATTCGCGGGTAATCCTGATTCGTCGTCAGCACTTCATCGCCGGGCTTGAGATCGAGACCGAAGATACAGATCTCGAGCGCCTCGCTGGCGTTGCGAGTGATCGCCATTTCTTCGGTATCGCATCCGAACGCGGCGGCGAGTCTGCGGCGCACGCCTTCGATCTCGGGCTCGAGCACTTGCCACATATTGACGGTGGGCGCCTGATTCGAGAATTCGAGATAGCGGCGCATCGCGTCCTGCACGACGCGCGGCGAAGGACTCACGCCGCCGTTGTTGAGGTTGATCAGCGAGCGATCGACGGTGAAGGCCTGTTGAATCTCGCGCCAGAAGTCTTCATCGGCGGCGATTTTGTCGGGTGATGTTTCACCTGCCGCGCGCGACGCCGCGAGAATGCGATCTATTCCGCCTTCGCGAAGAGAGGCGATGCTCGCCATCGCCGTTGCGGTGCCGACTGATCTTAGGAAGCTTCGTCGTGTAAACATTTCGGATGCCCTCCGTTCACGCAAGGTCAAGTTTGGCCGGTTAGGGCCTGGCCGACTTTGGGCTGTCTCAAGGTAACGTGGCGGCGATTCTATCACACGGAATGACTTCATCGAAACAGATCAAGCGCTTGGATTCGGATCAACGCGCGGCCCGAGACTTCACGCGAGTCATAGTCAAATCCGCGAACGATCGCGGCCGGTATTCCGGCGCTCTTACACATCACAAGCTCGGCCGCCGAAGCCAACTCGTCGGCGATCGCCATTACGGTGACTTTCAACTGCCTTCCGTGCGAGTCTTTTTCTCCGCGATAGTCAACAAGCGGCGCGATTCCTGAGACTCCGAGAGCAACGTTGACCAATCCTTCGCGCCACGGGCGGCCAAACGTGTCCGACACGATCACGGCCAGCGCAACACCGAAAGCTTTTTCGAGCGACGCGCGAATGCGTTGGGCCGATTCATCCGGGTCTTTAGGCAACAAAGTCACCGTGCCTTCGGCGACGTTGGACGTATCGACTCCGGCATTCGCGCACACGAAGCCGTGTTCGGTTTCTGAGATCAGGATACCGCGTTCCATTCGAACGATGCGTTTCGATTCGCGCAAGACTACTTCAACAACACGAGCGTCCTTGTCCCAGGCTTCGGCCCAGTCGTGCGCGCGAGTTGAGGGCTCAACTGAATCGAGTTGCACCACGCGGCCTTCGGCCTTTGAGACGATTTTCTGAGCGATGACCACAACGTCGCGATCGATGAGGTTGAGATCATCGGAGCGCACCGCTTCGGCAATCAAAGTTGCGGCGTCATCTCCGCTTGAGACCTCGGGGATTCCCGGCACGCCGATTATTTGAATGCTCGATTTGTTCATGCTCCTGGCGTTCTTTGCGAGTCTTTGTTTTCTTTGCGCGAAACCAGTCTCTCGATGATTCCGATTTCCATTAGCAGACCGATGGTTGCACTTCCACGTCCACACTCAAGCAGCCGTTCAACATCCGATGGCTCATCGATATCCAGCGCGATTCGTTCGTTGTTGACCACGCGGCACTCTACGCCGGCACGAGCAGCCTCCTCTTTATGCATCGCAAGAGAGTTCGGTCCGAAACGCGAAGGAAACAGAGCCGGCGGCGTGCGAATGATTGCATTAGTGCCCGTGCCTTCGCGTGACGGAACAAGCAGCGCGCCCGGAGATTCAAGTTTGATCGAGAGAATCTCGTCAATGTCTGAGCCTCGCACCAGCGGCAGATCGGCGGGCAATCTCATCACGGTATCAAAGCCTTGCTCGCTGAGAATTCTCGAAGCCCAATCGACCGATGCGCTTTCAGAAACCTGTGATTCCTCGATCAGCACTTCCCAATTCAGACTTCGGGCGCGCTCGATCGCCGGAGCGTAGCTGCTGACCAACACCACGCGATCGGGGTTGCGCGCGCCGGCTGCGCCTATTAAGTCTTCGAACATCGCCCACGCGAGTCGCCGCCGCTCATTGGCTGAGAGCAAATCCGCGAGCCGGCTCTTTGCGTTAGTTGGATCTTTAATCGGAATCAGGAGCGCTTTCATGAATGCAACCACTGATGGACACAGATGAACACAGATTCATTCTTCTTTTGATCTGTGTTCATCTGTGTTCATCTGTGTTCATCTGTGGTTTCACCTCCGATTATTTCGAGCACCCGCTCCGCGACTCGGCGTTTGTCCGCGAGCGAATTCATGATCGTGTCCGCGCTGAGTACCTCCAGATCGAGAGTATTCAGATCTTTCGTCAAGTGAGCATCGGTTTCATCGAGGAGGAAGAGATCGACGAAGTCGCGATACATCTCTGCAACTCCGCGCGCGGAAACTTCGTGCCCGAGATCGCGAAGCATATCCGCGGCCGGCCCTTTCAAAGCCTTGTTCCCGATGATCGGTGTGACTGCGATGACCGTTGCTCTCGTTTCACGGAGAGCATCGCGCACGCCCGGCACGGCCAATATCGGGCCGATGCTGATGAATGGATTGCTCGGGCAAACGACTACAGCGCCGGCTTCAAGAATCGCGCTGAGAACGCCGGGAGCGGGTTTCGCTGCCTCGATATTGTCGAAGCAAATCTCGCGCACTCGAGGCTCACATCTTCGGCGAACGAAGTATTCCTGAAAGTGCATCTCGCCTTCATCGGTGAAAACGCGAGTCGGCGTGTACGAATCGGTCATCGGGAGAATCGTTGATTGAACACCAATCGAACGGCTCACGTGTCTCGTGACTTCTGATAGCGACAGTCCTTTGCGAAGCTGGTTCGTTCGAAAGATGTGCGTGGCAAGATCGCGATCGCCCAGATTGAACCACGACGTTTCGCCGTAGCGCGCAAGCCATCGAAGGCATTCGAACGTGTCATCCTTCAGTCCCCAGCCGGTCTCTTCGTTGATCACTCCAGCGAGCGTGTACGTGACCGTGTCGATGTCGGGGCAGATGCGAAGCCCGAATAACTCGATGTCGTCGCCGGTGTTTGCGATGATGGTGATGTCTTCGGGCGGCATCACGCTGGCAAGCCCTAGTAGGAGCTTTGAAGCGCCGATCCCTCCGGCGAGCGCTATGATTTTCATATTAGCTGAACGCCTGGCACCTCTGAATTCTGGGCGCCTACAATCCGATGATTCGATAGCGCGCACTCTTGATCTTGTTGCGTCGATTGATGCCTATCGCCAGCACGGTCATCCGCTCGAGTGTGCGCGCGCTGTAGAGCGTCCCGGCGTCGACCGCGCGCAACCCGGCAATGGAACCTATGGCTTCAATCACTCGGGCTTTTGCTTCTTTCGAATCGGCCGCAACAAAACAATCGCAATCAAGTGACTCGTCGATCTCCGCGAGGAAATGCGCCGGTTCGGTTTTGAATGCGGCAACGAGCGGGATATTTTCGGGAAGGCGTGTCTTAAGATGCTCGCTTGCCGAACCTTCGGGCAATTCAACGTAACGCACTCGGCCCTGTTCAAACGAAACCGGCACGGTTATATCGATCAGGATCGAGCCTTCGCGAAAATCCCCGCGGTGAGCTTCGAGCGTCGAAGCCGCGTGCGCGAACGGCACGGTGAGCAAAACGAGATCCGAGTCTGCGATTATATCTTTGTTTTCGGCGAAAGTAATTTGGTGCTGGGTTCGCGTGCCGTCCGGCGCGTTCAAAATCTGATTTAAATCATCCGCCGTGGCTTTGGCTTTCTCGATGGTGCGTGATCCAATCGACACGCGAGCTCCGGCCATCGCCCATCTCAGCGCTAACCCGCGGCCCTCTTCTCCGGTTCCGCCGATAAGCCCAACCTTCAATTCACTCGCATTCATGCTCATTCAAGGTTCCTCGTCGAACTGCTCAAGGTTGCCATCTGCGGATATGGGTGTCAACGCGAGCCGGCTTCGAAGCTCCTTCCTCGCGTGAACCTGCATGGAAGAAAGAATTCTTGACTCTAAGATTTACGGCCCTGTATCATCACAACGGTTCCCGTACAACCCGTGACATCGTCTCGACGATGTTGAACACAATCAATTTGGTTACCTTGGGCACGCCCCTGACTGGAAAGAGGTTTATGAGACGCATATTCACCGCGCTCTGTTTTCTAGCCATCCTCACCACCGTGTCGCTGGCTTCGGATTCATCAACACCAAATTCGAAACTGATGCCGCTGGATCAGGTTCGTCCCGGCATGAAGGGCTACGGTATGAGCGTCTTTCAGGGTTCAAAGCCTGAGCGCTTCGAGGTGGAAGTGCTTGGCACTCTCGACGGAGTGCCGAACCCGAAACAGAGCCTCGTCATTGCGCGGCTCAGCGGCCCTTTGGTTGATCGAACGGGCGTGTTCGCCGGAATGAGCGGAAGCCCGGTTTACATCGACGGCAAGCTCGTGGGCGCAGTCGCGTTCGCCTTTCCTTTTGCGAAAGAACCGATCGCTGGAATCACGCCGATCAAGTACATGATCGACAACTTCGAAGAGGTGCAAAAGGAAGAAGCGCCTCACTCAAGCCAACGCGCGAGCTTCAGAACACTGATCGGACAAAGCACCGGAAATTCGTTTGATTCGATGGGCGCGGTGCCAACTATGCAGATCGGCGCTCGGGCGGCGAGCAGCGGTGCGCTTACGCCGTATGTCGGACAGACGATGGTTCCGATCGCAACGCCGGTCACCTTTTCAGGAATATCTCAAAACGTGGTCGACATGTTCGCCGGTGATCTCAGGAGGATCGGTATTCAACCGATTGCGGGCGTAGGCGGCGGATCGAGTCTCGGGCCGCTGGTTCGCGCCGATGAAAACACGCTCACGGGCGGATCGTCGGTGAGCGTTCAACTCGTGCGCGGGGACTTCACGATCGACGCGGCTGGCACCGTGACCTTCCGTGACGGCGATCGAATCTATGCGTTTGGGCATCCGTTTCTCAGTTCGGGCGTCACAAGCTGGCCGATGGCAGAATCGTCAGTTGTCACGGTCGTTCCGAATTTGAACAACTCGTTCAAGTTGTCCGCTGGAGGCAATCTGGTTGGCTCGATCAATCAGGATCGCTCAACCGGAGTGTTTGGCCAGTTGGGCGACAAGCCGCGAATGGTGCCGCTCAAATTAACGGTACACACAAGCCGCAACAAGACGGAAACCTACAACTTCGAAATCGTGTCAGATTCATTCCTGACGCCGCTGCTAGCCAGGATGACACTGTTTGCGGCGATCTCGTCAACCGAACGGCAGATCGGCAGCCAGACGTTGAAACTCACCGGGCGTGTTTCGATCAACGGTCAACCCGACGTCGTGCTGGATAACAGTTTCAGCTCGCCTAACGGCGCGGCGATGTTTGCGGTGAACACCGCGGCTCAGCCGATCGCGGCACTCTTGAACAGCGGATTCAGCGCATTGGATCTTCGAGGCATCGAGATTGAAGTGAGCTCGGTTGACAGCCGCTCGACAGGAAGCCTCAATCGCCTGTGGGTTGATAAGACCGAAGTGCGCGCCGGCGAGACGCTCGAAGTTCAGGCGTTTGCTCGCGACGACAACGGCAATGAATTCGTCGAGCGCATACCGCTCGTCATCCCAGCCGATGCGCCCGCCGGTCCACTTGCGATATTGGTCGGGGATGGCGCTTCGCTTAATCAAGTCGAGCGATCGCAGCCGTCGGCGGATTTCGTGCCGAAGGATCTCGGGCAACTCGTGCGGGCGATCAACAAGATGAAGCGAAACAATCGGCTATACGTGAAGCTCATGCGCGCGGGCTCGGGCGCGATAGTCAACAACGAAGAGATGCCCGTGTTGCCGCCTTCGGTGCTGGCGACGCTTGGATCGAGCCGGACATCGGGCGGATACACTGCGTTGTCGATCGTGACGATCGCCGAAAATGAGCTTCCGCCGTCGCAGTTCATCATCAGCGGACAGCAGTCGATAACGATCAACGTGATCAAGTAATCCGGGCGATCGAGCAAGCTTTGACTTATTCGTTACTTGCCCGCCCGAATGGAGCCGACAGTTTGAGAAAGCCCGCGTTGTTTTGCGGGCTTTCGCTTTTGGGACAGAGCCCGTCTCGCCTCCGCCCCGCGGCAACTCAAATTTGAAAACTGGAATTCCAGGTACGATGATAGAGAGAGACACGATCTCGAGAGAATGTGGGACACGAAAGGATGTGTGCGATGTTTAACTTTTCGGCGGCGTTCAGAACTGTGTTGACCGTGACGGCTGTCTTGTTGATCGCTGGATCCGCGATTGCGGTTGGCCCGGTCTTCTGGGAAATATCGAAGCAGGATGACGTGATAAAGGGCGACGCTCGCGGCGTGTCGATCGCCGAGAACGGAACCATCAACCTCGCCCCCGCTTTCTCTCTCGTTTACGACACAAAACAGGCTTATGTCTGGTCCAGCACGACCGACGCTGCCGGTAATATTTATCTCGGCACGGGCCACGACGGGCGAATCTTCAAAGTGACTCCTGCTGGCCAGGGTAGGTTACTTTACGACGCGCCCGAACTCGACGTAACGGCGTTGGCGACGGATTCGCAGGGCAATCTTTATGCGGGCACTTCGCCCGAAGGAAAGATTTATAAGATCACGCCGGACGGCAAAGAGTCTGTGTTTTACGATCCGGCGGACAAATACATCTGGTCGCTTGCGTATGACTCGGCGACATCGACGCTGTATGCGGGCACTGGCGACAAAGGAGTGATCTACAAGATCGATTCGACGGGCAAGGCCGCGGTGCTTGCGGATACCAACGAAACAAACATAGTGTCGCTTGCGATTGATAAAAGTGGAAATCTGATTGCCGGCACCGATCCTTCGGGGCTCGTGCTGCGGGTGTCTTCGACCGGGAAACTCTTCGCGTTGTTTGATTCGCCTATGCAGGAGATTCACAGCCTGGCAGTTACCGCGGATGGGGCAATATACGCGCTCGGTGTTAATCAGCAGGGCGGCGGCTCACAACGCGCGGGTGCGGTCGGCGTGTCGTCGACAAGCTCTCTTTCAAACGAAGGAGTGATCACGATCTCGACGGGTGACGATCAGGAAGAACACACCGGACAAGCCGTTGAGATTGCGCCGGCTTTCAGTTCGGCGGCAAGCCGCCGGAAGACTGACGGCGCGAAGAGCGTGCTGTTCCGCGTCCAACCCGATGGCGGAAGCGAAGTCTACTGGCGCTCGCCCGATTCCGTTGGGTTCGGTTTGAAACCGCTCTCCGATGGGCGGGTTCTTGTGGGGACTGGGAGCAAGGGCCGCATATATCAGGTGGGCGCCGACCGATCGCATACGCTGTTGATCCAATCGCCCGAGGATCAGACTTCGACTATATTCTCTGTGGGCGAAAACCTGTACGCCACCTCGAGTAACCTCGGGAGGCTGTATCGAATCGGCCGCGACTCTGTAAGCGAAGGCACGTACGTTTCGCCGGTTCGCGATACGAAGTTCGCGGGTCAATGGGGTGTGATCACGTGGCGGGGCTCGGCTGGCGTCGAGATTCAAACTCGCAGCGGCAATACTGAAAGCCCCGATACAACCTGGAGCGACTGGTCCGCTGTTTATCGAAACTCAGGCGGCGACCAGGTAATGAGCCCCCGCGCCCGATTCATTCAATGGCGCGCCGTGCTCAAGAACACAGCATCGAAGCAAGGAGTGCGACTCGAATCGGTTGTTGTAGCTTATCTTCCGCGCAATCAAGCGCCCGATCTTGCTTCAGTGACGGTGATGGCGCCCGGGCTTGCGCTTCAGGAAATGCCACTTGCGATCGACCCGGGAATCGCTTCGTCCGGGCTCGATCCGCAGTTGTTCGGAGTCGCTACAAACGTGCCTCCGCGGAGATTTTTTCAGAAGGGGGCACGCACCCTGACGTGGCAAGCAAGCGATCCAAATGATGACGCGCTGGTCTACAAAGTGTTTTATCAAACACTTGGTGAAAACGAATGGCACCTGCTTGTCGAGGGTCTCTCGCAAAACTACTACACGATCGACGGCAATCGCCTGCCCGACGGAACTTACTTCTTCAAGGTAGTGGCAAGCGATCAGCCCGGCAATACTACAGAGCAGGCGCTGACCGATGACGAGACAACGGAAGCAGTCGAGTTGGACAATACACCGCCGTCAATAAAGCTGACCGGACCTTCAATCAATGGACAGGTCGCCGAAGTGACGTTCGATGCGGCTGACTTGACGAGCAGGATTGTGCGAGGCGAGTTCAGCATCGACGGAGGCCCCTGGCAATTGATCTACCCGATGGACGGGATAGCCGACTCGGCGCACGAAATATTCAAAGTCACCGCGAAGTTCGACAAGCCGGGCGAGCACCTGATTGCGTTTCGCTGTGCCGACTCGAGTTCGAATGTAGGAACCGCGAAAGTGACTGCGACCGTGCGGTAGTAAGCGTGATGAGTGATGAAGTGATGAGTGAAGCGTGAAACGGATCACTCATCGCGTGTCACTCATCACGTTTTCACTCGCACTCATCATTCGACCCGCAGGATCATGCACTTCAGATAATGGGTTTCGGGCATCGAGACCAGCACCGGATGATCGCGAGCTTGGATTCGCCGCTCGATGATCTGGGCGCTGCGCCCCGCGTCGGCCGCTGCTTCCGCGAGCACATTCAAGAACGCGTCCTCGCTCATGTGATACGAACACGTTGAAGTGATAAGCGTACCTCCGCGAACGAGCAACTTCATCGCGCGCAGGTTGATCTCTTTGTAACCACGAGCGGCGGCCTCCACGGCTGCGCGATTCTTGGCGAAGGCCGGCGGGTCAAGATTGATCACGTCGAATCGCTCGCCCGCCTGTTCCATCTCACGCAGCAAGTCAAACACGTTCGCTTCACGAAACTCGATGTTCGCCGCGCAGTTAAGCTCTGCGTTTCGACGTGCCTGGCCGATCGCGGAAGACGATACATCGACTGCGATCACTTCTTCAGCGGCTCGCGCGAGTTGAAGGGCAAAAGCTCCGTGATAAGTAAAGCAGTCGAGCGCGCGGCCACGAGCGTAACGGCTCGCGGCTACGCGATTCTCACGCTGATCCAGAAACGCGCCGGTCTTTTGACCTTCAACGAGATTCACGGCAAATCGTATTGAACTCTCTTCGATGATCATTTCGCCGGGATCGGCTCCGAATAAAACCCCAGTCGAGCGCGGCAAGCCCTCAAGGTCGCGCACGCGAACTTCATTGCGCTCGATTATTGCGCGTGGCTTGTATCGCTCGACCAGCAACTCAATCCAGATTTGCTTCATCGCGTCCATTCCTTGCGACAGGGTCTGGATAACGAAGCAGTCGTTGTAACGATCGATGATGAGCGAAGGCAGAAGGTCGCTCTCGCCGTAGACCAGCCGGAAAGCAGTCGTGTCCCGCACAACCCGATCGCGCAATGCTTCGGCTGACGCGAGTCTCGCGACCCAGAAGTCGCGATCGATTTTCACGTTTTCAAATGAAATCATTCGGAGCGCAATCTGCGAACGCGAGCTGTACAATGCGGCGCCTAACACTCGCCCGCGAGCGTCGGCCACTCGCACAACCTCGCCTAGTTGCGCTTTGCTTGCTTCCGTCACGTCGCTGCGATAAATCCAGCAGTGCCGCGCGTGAACTCGCTGGACCCCTCGCTTGGTTATTGTGACCGTTGTCGGCATCGCACTGTGACTCTATGATAACCAGTGAACGATGACAAACGGCGAAGTCTCAAACCCATCACGTATCGCGGTGTACGTCGGGCTTGGCTCGAACGTCGGAGATCGATTGGCTAACCTGCGCGATGCTATCGAGCGGATAAGGAAGCTGAATATTGAGATAACCAGAGTGTCTTCAGTTTACGAGACGGAACCTGTGGGGTATGCCGAACAGCCCTGGTTTCTAAACCAGGTCATCGAGGCGAAGATCCGCGACCCGTCGAGCGAATTGCAACTCGCCAATCGAGCCGAAACTTTTCTTCTCGATCTGCTTGAGATTGAAAATGCGATGGGTCGCGAGCGCACATTCGCGAATGGGCCTCGGGTGATCGACCTCGACTTACTGTTCTTTGGTGAAGCAGCCATCAAAGACGGAAGGAAGATCACCCTTCCTCATCCTCGAATGCATGAGCGGCGATTCGTGCTCGAGCCGCTTTGTGAGATCGCGCCCGATCTAGTACATCCCATTCTGAAGAAGACCTGCCGCGAACTGCTAGCCCGGATCGACGACCCTTCTCGAGTGAGACGCTTATAAAAAGCGCTTTTAAATCCGACATCGCGTTGACAGACCCACCCATCAGAAATATACTTAGCAGTCTCATAGAGAGAGTGCTAACGCGCGGATGTTTCAGGGTCCTAACCAGCGCTTTAGCTTCACAACACCAGAAAGGAGCAGTTCAACGTATGGCAAGTATACGCCCACTTCAAGATCGTGTGATCATCAAGCGGATTGACGAAGGGGAGCAAATCCGAGGCGGCATCATTATCCCGGATAGCGCGAAAGAGAAACCCCAGGAAGGTGAAGTAATCGCTGCCGGCGCAGGGAAGAAACTCGACAGCGGGGAGCGCGTTGCGCTTGACGTCAAAGAGGGTGACCGCGTGCTGTTCGGCAAGTACTCGGGCACCGAAGTCAAGCTCGATGATCAGGAATATCTCATCATGCGCGAGGATGACATCCTCGGCGTGATCGAGAGGGCCTCCGAGCACTCGAAGGCAAAAGGCAAAGGCCGATAGAATTCTTTACCAATAGGAGAGTAAGAAATGGCTAAACATATTGCATACGGCGAAGAGTCGCGCCGAGCTCTTTTGTCCGGAGTGAATCGCCTCGCAGATGCGGTCAAGGTAACTCTGGGTCCGAAGGGACGAAACGTCGTCATCGAGAAGAAGTTCGGCTCACCCACAATCACCAAGGATGGAGTCACGGTCGCCAAGGAAATCGAGCTGGAAGACAAACTCGAGAACACAGGCGCGCAGATGGTGCGCGAAGTCGCATCGAAGACTTCCGATGTTGCGGGCGATGGAACCACTACCGCAACGGTCCTGGCTCAGGCAATCTTTCGCGAAGGCGTAAAGACCGTAGCGGCCGGCGCAAGCCCGATGGCGCTCAAGCGCGGCATCGACAAGGCCGTCGAACGCGTCGTCCAGGAAATCCACAAACTTTCGAAGCCAATCAAAGGCGAAGCAATTGCTCAGGTCGGAACCATCTCGGCAAACGGAGATGCTACGATCGGCCAACTCATTGCCGAAGCGATGGACAAGGTCGGCAAAGATGGTGTTATCACTGTCGAAGAGTCGCGCACCCTTGAAACGACGCTGGATGTCGTCGAAGGTATGAGATTCGATCGCGGATATCTTTCGCCCTATTTTGTGACCGATCCCGAGCGCATGGAAGCCGTGCTTGAAGACGCGCTGATCCTGATCCACGAGAAAAAGATCTCGTCGATGAAGGACCTGCTTCCGCTGCTCGAGCAAGTTGCACGTCAGGGGAAACCGCTACTGATCATCGCCGAGGACGTCGAAGGCGAAGCGCTTGCGACACTGGTCGTGAACCGGCTGCGAGGTACCTTGCAGGTTTGTGGCGTGAAGGCTCCGGGTTTCGGAGATCGCCGCAAGGCAATGCTCCAGGACATCGCGATTCTGACCGGCGGCAAGGCGATCACTGAAGATCTCGGCATCAAGCTCGAGAGCATTCAGATTCAGGATCTGGGCCGCGCGAAGAAAGTCGTAGTCGACAAAGACAATACGACGATCGTCGAAGGCGCGGGCAAATCCTCGGAGATCGAGGGACGCGTCAAGCAGATTCGCGCGCAGATCGAAGACACTACTTCGGATTACGATCGCGAGAAACTTCAAGAGCGGCTTGCCAAGCTGGTCGGCGGCGTTGCAGTCATCAAAGTCGGCGCGGCCACTGAGACCGAGTTGAAGGAGAAGAAGGCTCGCGTCGAAGATGCAATGCATGCGACCAAGGCTGCTGTCGAAGAAGGCATCGTTCCCGGCGGCGGAGTTGCTTTCATCCGCGCGCAGAAGGCGCTCGATGGTTTGAACCTCGACAACGACGACGAGATGATCGGCGTTGGCATCGTCCGGCGCGCGCTTGAAGAACCGCTTCGTCAGATCGTAGCGAACGCAGGTTGGGAAGGCGCCGTTGTGGTCGACAAGGTTAAGTCGGACAAGAGCGCTAATTTCGGATTCAACGCCGAGACTGAAGAGTACGGCGACTTGATGAAGATGGGCGTGGTCGATCCGACGAAAGTGACACGCTCGGCTCTGCAGAACGCGTCTTCGATCGCCGGCTTATTGCTGACGACCGAAGCGATTGTCTCGGAGATTCCAGAAGAGCACAGGGAAGCTCCGCAGATGCCAGGTGGCGGCGGAATGGGCGGCTTCTAAGCCCTCAAACGCAGTTGCTGAACAGTTGAAGGCTCCGTCTCGAAAGAGGCGGGGCCTTTCTTATTGCGCCCTTAAGGTGATCAGTGGTTTTCGAGCTAACACGTCATAGGTCGCCAACGTTCCGACGACGGTGACCAATAACATGGTCGCGCCGACTCCTCCAAAGTTCACCGTGGGCGTGAAGCTCCAGGGAATCTCAAACACCCATCGCGAGATCGAATACGATAAGCCAACCGCGGCAAGCGATCCGATAAGACCCGCGACGAAACCGATCAAGCCATACTCCGCGATCAGGATCTTCAAAAGCACCTTTCGCTTTGCGCCCAGCGTCTTGAGAATCGCGACCTCATAGATGCGCTGGAACTTCGTCATAGCAAGCGAGCCAATCAAAACCAGCGCGCCCGTGAGCACAACGAAGCTTGCGACGAAGGACACCGCAAGCGTGATGTTGTTGATGATTCGCTCAACCGCGCGAACGACGTCCGCGACGTCAATCACCGAAACGTTCGGATACTTATCGACTAAAGCACGCTGGAAACGCGAGCGTTCGACTTCACCCGCGGGGCCGTTGAGCGCGCCCACCAGCATCTGAGGCGCGTTCTCGAGCGCACCCGGCCTGAATAAAACCAGGAACCCCGTCCGCGAGTTTCGCCAGTCAACGTGACGAATGTTCGAAACTCGCGCGGTGATCTTGCGCCCGCTTACATCGAATGTGACTTGCCCGCCGACATCCAGCCCCGACAGTCCTCGCATGCTCTCTTCCAGCGAGACCTCTGGTTCTGACGCCGGCGATTCGTCCCAGAATTTCCCCGCGATTATCGATTCATTCGACTCGAGGTTTGGACGATAGGTGACCACATAGTCGCGAGCCAAACGGCCGCGATCACGTTTTTGCTCGGGTTCGTTTAGGTCGATGTCCTTGCCGTTGACGGCAACGATTCGTGTGCGAACGGTCGGTACCAAGAGCGGAGGCTTGCCCATGGCTTGAGAGATCATATCGGACACGCCTTGCCGCTGATCGGTTTGAATGTCGATCAGGAACATATCCGGGATGTCGCCGGTCCGGCCCCGATCCAGCTCGTGCAGGAAGTTCGCTTGCAGTGACTGAACCGTGATCACGACGAATACGCCCAGACCAACGATCATCACAATCACACGCGTTTGATTGCCGGGCCGGTGAAGACTGTTTATCGCCTGCTTCAGTGAGAACGAAGTCAGCGGACGCATGCGGCGCACGAGAAAGATCAGCAATGTCGCCGCAAGGTACAACGCGCCGGCCGCGACCACCAGCCCCCCCAGGAAAAACAACCCGACGCGAACGCCGCCGCCCTGCCACGATACCAAAAACAACAAGCCGAGGATCACCAGGATCGCGACTCCCCATCGCAAATAGTCCCTCGCGCCACGCGTCGAGCCGGACGTCTCGCGCAGAAGCACGTTTGGTTTGATATGACGTATGTGCAAAAGCGGCAGCGCAGAGAACAGAATCGAAATCATGATTCCGGCGGCGAGCCCTTGCACCGCAGCGCCGGCGCGAAGTCCGTAGGTCATGTACTGTGGGAGCTTGTCAGCGAAGGTCAATTGGATCAGAAGCAGCACTCCCTTCCCAAAAAGAATACCGAACAAACTCCCTGCGATACCCATCGCAATCACCTGAGCGAGATATGCTACCGTGATCTTTCGACCGCTCGCGCCTATGCATTTCAGCACCGCGATGGGTTTTTTCTTCTGCTCGATAAACACCCGAGTTACGTTCGAAATGCCTATACCCCCGAGCACCAGGATCACGAGGCCGGTCAACGAGGAATAATCTTCAGCGCGGGAGAAACTCTCGTTCATATTCTCCTGAGATTCCCTGTATGAACGAACGTTGATCTGATTATTCTTCAACTGATCGCGGAGTTGCCGGACCAGCGCGCTCATGTTCTCTTCGGACACCGTAAAGAGAATCTTGCGCCGGGCGCGGCTGCCGAAGCCTGTTAGTCCCGCTGCTTCGACGGCTGAGCGCTCGATGAACACGCGAGGGCCGATTCGAAATCCGCTTCCTCGTCCGGGTTCCTGATCGATGGCGGCACGGATTTGAAACGTCGTGGTTCCGATGTTGACGTTGTCTCCAACTTTGAGCTGAAGCCTGTCGAGCAGTGCAACCGAAACGATTGCGCCGTTGTTTTGTATGAGTGAATAGTTGTAGGGCTCTCCGCCCACGAGCTTGAAATCACCGATGAGAGGAAAGCCGGAATCAACTCCCTTGAGCTCGACCATCATCGCGCCTTCGTGAGTCGAATCGGCCGGACGGAGCATCGTCGGCGACTCGATTGTTTCGGTTCGGCCGCCGACTACGGGCTTTGAAACACGATCGATCGCTTCGAGGACTTCCGGTTCCCACGGGCGGCCGCTGTCGACCTGGACATCGGCGGTCAGCAAGGTGCGCGCTTCCGCGGCGATGGCCACGTGCGCGTTTTGAAGCATCGAGCGCCCTGCCACGATCCCGCCAACGCCGATCGCAATGCACGCAAAGAAAAATACAAGCCTGCGCCACGAGGATCGAATCTCGCGCCGCGCCATTTGAATGATGAACTTCACGAGCGGCTCGCCTCCACGGTTGCTTCAATCTCCGCACCCGGTTCTCCGGAATCGCTGTCGCTTACGACGCGGCCGTCTCTCAGCGAGATTCGCCGATCAGCCGACGCCGCAAGCTCGTGATCGTGCGTCACCAGCATGAGCGTTGCGTTGTGCTTTCGATTCATCTGGACCATCAGGTCGAACACGTGCCGGCCGTTTTGAGAATCGAGATTGCCGGTCGGCTCATCGGCAAGGAGTATCGACGGATTGTTCGCAAAAGCGCGGGCGATCGCTACGCGCTGTTGCTCGCCGCCCGAAAGTTGCGAGGGATAATGATGAGCACGCGCCACGAGGTCGACGTCTTCGAGCAGCCGCGCGACTCGTTCTTTCGCATCGCGGCGCCCCGCGATTTCCAGCGGCGCCAGAATATTTTCCATCGCCGTCAGCGAAGGGATAAGATGAAACGATTGGAATACAAAACCTATTTTCTTGCCGCGAAGCTCCGCAAGCGCATCCTCATTCATGCTGGTGATGGCTTGTCCGTCGATTCGAATCTCGCCCGAAGTCGGCGCATCGAGTCCGGCGATGAGCCCGAGCAATGTCGACTTGCCGCTGCCCGAAGGCCCGATGACCGAGATGAATTGTCCATCCGGAATCATCAAATCGAGCGAGTGAAGAATCGTGAGCATCTCGGCGCCCGAGGGAACCACTTTTGAGACCTTGTATAATTCAATCATGAAACGCTTTGCACACGCTCTCTTTCTTATCGCGATCTTTGCGCTGACTGCCTGCAAGGGCGAAGCCCCGAAGGGCGAGTCTTCCGCGCCGCCTGCCACTCCCGCGAAGACTGCTCAGAGTTTACCGAAGATAGTCGCGTTCGGCGACAGCCTGACGGCCGGCTACGGACTGGCCCAGAGCGCGAGCTACCCGTCGTTGCTCCAGGAGAAACTCAAGGCCGCAGGCTACGCTTACGAAGTTGTCAACGCAGGCGTGTCGGGCGACACGACGGCCGGCGGTGTCCGCAGGATCGATTGGGCGCTTGAACCGGGCGTGAAGATCGTCATTCTGGAGCTTGGCGCCAACGACATATTGCGAGGTCAGTCTGTTGTCGCGATGAAACAGAATCTTGCGCTGATCATCGAACGCATACAGGCGAGCGGGGCGAAGGTGCTGCTTGCGGGAATGGAAGCCCCGACCAGTTCCGGTATTGAATATCGCAAACCGGTTCACGAAGCGTTCGAGTCACTCGCCGCGTCGCACCACGTCGACTTCCTTCCTTTCCTCCTCGCGGGTGTCGCGGGACTTGAATCGCTCAATCAACGCGACGGGATTCATCCGAATGAGGAAGGCACAAAGATAGTCGCCGAAAATGTTTTTCAGGCGCTGAAACCGATGCTCGAAGCTGAAAAACAAAAGGCAGCGGAGTGATCACGTCCCCTGCCTGTGTTCTGAACGCTGCTCAGCATTCAACAGTCAATGCACCGCGCCGATCTGCTTCATCAAGCCGAGCGCGTCCCAATTCGTAAACACTTCGGTGATCACGCCTCGATAGATTCGAAGCAGCGTGATTCCAGTCGTTGCCGCGCGTTTGCCGGACGGCGCGACTCCGGCGAATTCCCCGCGATGCGTGCCAATCGAAGACCAGCGAATGGCTACGAGGTCTCTCTCAGCCATTATTTCTTCGGCCTGAAAGATCAAGTCCGGGAAAGCGGCGCGATATAACTTGACGAGCTTCTTGAACGCCTCGGGTCCCATTCCAAGCTCGGGAGTCGCGGGATCGTGATTGACTACATCCTGATCAAATAGAGCATCGGCAACATTGAGATTGCCGTTGTTCCAGAGTTCGTGAATAAATCGCCGGGCCAACGCCCTGCTTTCGTCGACCGCAACTGTTGCTGGCATAGCCTGCTCCTTCTTGTTTGTTAAGGAAGTTGGAGGGCGCACGGTGAGCGATCTGAAAGCGTGTCCCAGAATCTCGAACACTCACCAGCTACCAGAGTGATTGCAATGTACTGCGCTCTCTTCAGGATGTCAATGCATTCGGTTTCCTGCGGGACCAAAACGCCGGTGATATCCGTTCTCGAGAGAGAATGCTCTCGCGAGCATCTGCTTTCTGATAGTATTCGCTCCTTCAAAACAGCGAGGTCTGTGAATGAAACCCAACTGCCCTTATCGTGACCTGATTGTGAGAATAGTAAGCTTCGCCATGCTTGTGATTGTGTTCACGTCGCCGGGAATCTCGCGAGCTCGGCACTCGCTTCAACAAAGCCGCGACGCTGTGATCGCGGAAGAGTTCATCTTCGAGCAAGCGCCTTTCGCTTCGTGTCACGCGTCAACTATCGCCGAAACGAAGGGCGGACTTGTAGCAGCATGGTTTGGAGGCACTCGTGAACGAAATCCCGATGTCGGAATCTGGGTGGCGAAGCGCGAGAAGAACGGCTGGTCAAAACCAACGGAAGTCGCGAACGGTGTACAGCCCGCGGGTGAGCGTTATCCTTGTTGGAACCCGGTGCTGTTTCAACCATCGCGCGGGCCGCTGATGCTTTTCTATAAGGCCGGCCCCAGCCCAAGTGAGTGGTGGGGCATGCTAATGACATCGACCGATGGCGGCACGACGTGGTCGAAACCCGCGCGGCTTCCGGATGGAATCCTCGGTCCGATCAAGAACAAACCGGTTCAGTTGAAAGATGGCTCTCTGCTATGCGGGTCAAGCACCGAGCACGCGGGCTGGCGAGTTCACATCGAACGCACAAGTGACCTCGGCACAAAGTGGCAGAAGACCGAACCGCTCAACGACCGCGCACAGTTCGGAGCCATTCAACCAACAATCCTTGTTCATCGTTCCGGCGCGATCCAGATTCTGTGTCGAAGCCGTCAGCGCCGAATCACGGAAAGCTGGTCTGAGGATAACGGCAAAACCTGGAGCGCTATGAAAGCTACAGCGCTGCCGAATCCCAGCGCCGGGATCGATGCAGTAGCGCTCAAGGATGGCCGCGCGTTGCTTGTCTACAACCATACCGAGACCGCTCGCAGTCCGCTCAATGTCGCGGTTTCATTGGACGGCAAGACTTGGAGTGCCGCGCTGGTATTGGAGGATCAGCCCGGCGAGTATTCCTATCCGGCGGTTATTCAGACCGCCGACGGCCTCGTTCACGTGACGTACACATGGAAGCGAGAGCGAATCAAACACGTCGTAATCGATCCGCGAAAGCTGGCGTTGCGTGACATTCGCGATGGGCGCTGGCCGGAATGAAAGAAGTTTCTGGTGTCTGCTGGCGGTTTCTGGTTTCTGGTTTCTAGTTTCTGGTTCAGGACCCGAGGACGATTCAATGACCGAGAAAGTTCGCACAGCGGAACCAGAAACTAGAAACCAGAAACTAGAAACCTCTGGAACCTACAAATGGCTGGTCGTGGTGATGCTATGGTTCGTGTGCTTCTTCAACTACGCGGATCGGCAAGCGATCTTTTCTGTCTTCGAGTTGCTCAAATCGGAAATGAATCTGAGCGACGTGCAGTTGGGCATCGTAGGCGCGTCGTTCATGTGGGTATACGCGGCGATCGGGCCGCTTGCGGGGTTGGTGGGCGATCGGGTCAATCGCAAGGCGTTGATTATCGCTGGACTTGTTTTCTGGTCACTAATCACGATTGCTACGGCGCTTTCGACGAGGTACTCACATCTCGTCCTGTTCCGAGCCCTGGAAGGCTTCGGCGAGGCGTTTTACTTTCCGGCCTCAATGTCTCTCATAAGCGAGTATCACAGTGCCCAGACACGGTCACGCGCGATGTCTATTCATCAATCGAGCGTGTACGCGGGGACTCTCGCCGGCGGAAGCGTCGCCGGTGTACTGGGCCAGCAATATGGATGGCGTTCGAGCTTTTACCTTTTCGGCTCGCTCGGAATTCTGCTCGGCCTGATGCTGCTTCTATTACTGCGTGAGCCGCGCCGCAACACCGCAACTACTCCCGCACCGATGTCCGCGGCGGGATCGAGCCTGCGATCGGGCGCTCTGAAAACAATCGCTGAGTTATTCGCAAACCCGATGGTACGAATCCTCACTGTTGTTTTTGTCGGAGCGAACTTCGTGGCAATGATCTTCCTGACGTGGATGCCGTCGTTTCTCTATCGCAAGTTCAATCTCAGCCTGGCTATGTCCGGAGTGAACGCAACCGTGTACCTGCAGATCGCGTCAGTGCTCGGCGTGATAAGCGGCGGCATAATCGCGGACCGGCTTGCGCGGAAGAATCGCGCCGGAAGGATGCTGACCCAGGTGCTCGGTCTTTCGCTTGGAGTGCCATTCATCTTCCTGGCCGGCTGGACTCTCTCGGTGCCGCTGATGATTCTCGCATTGGCAGGGTTTGGATACTTCAAGGGACTTTATGACGCGAACATCTGGGCTTCGCTTCACGATGTGGTCAGACCCGAGCGGCGAGCTTCCGCTGTCGGATTCATGAATTCTATTGGGTGGATCGGCGGCGGCGTGGCGCCGGTAGCGATCGCCGCGGCAAGCGAGCGATTCGGCATGAGCGCCTGCATCAGCGCGAACTCGGTAATTTATCTTATGGTAGCGGCGTTGTTGTTCTACGGCATCCGAAGGCACGTGCGATTTCCGCACACCGGTCGCGCTGTTTACAATGACCTGTTGATATGAAGGGAGTTCATGTTATTCTCGCATTTGCAGCGGCGGCCGACGCTACGCAATTTTACCACCGATATTGAGGGAACCTAACCCGGGTCATACTTATGGCAAAGATCCTTGCAGATCGGGACGTTCGAAGGCTTTTCGGAACCGTTATTGTTAACGGTGACGACAAGCGCATCAACCCGAACGGCCTTGAACTTCGCCTTGGTAACCAAGTGTTGTTTCATTCAACGGGAGAAGAGAAAAGGTTAGCGCCCGGCCAAGTGCTAAGGATTGGTTCCGGCGAGATGGCAGTTATCAATAGTCTGGAAAGGATTGACTTCCGGCCGGAAACGACCGCACAACTGTTCCCGGACGCAATGTTAATGGCCTGGATTACTCCGACGACTACAATCATGCGCGAAGGAGTGATTCAGGTGACGACAAAAGTGGACGCGGGTTTTCACGGTGTGTTGAACTGGGGGATTCGGAACAGCTCAGCCAAGCCTCTGTTGCTCGAGTATGGTGAGCCGATTTTCAAGCTGACTATCATGTTGCTTAACGGCGACGAGGTGCCGGAGGTACCTTACGGCGCTCGTCCAACGGATATGTACCAGGATTCCGATGGTATTGTGAGATCAGCACGTCGAATCAAAGCGGACATTCCCAGCGAGAAAATTGTTTCCTCCAGCTTCGAAAAACTCGATCCGAAAAAACAGCTCCGGGAGGCCGGTCATCCTTTTGATCATATCGGGACCGAACTGGTCAATCTCGACGGAAAGTTTGAGGTTGTATCGAGAGACGTGCTTCTATTAAAGACCCAGTTTCAAGATCGTACTACCGAGCTCAAAGACAAGATCGAGAAAGAGACAACAACTCTCGCAGGTAAACTCGATAAGACGCAGGACCACATTCTGGATCGGGTCGAATTGCTCTTAGATCGCAGGTTGTACACGCTCATCGGCAGCTTGATCGGAGTCATCGCCTTGCTCTACGCGGGCATCACTTTTCTTCGCGAGAGGAACGTCTCGACCGATATCCTTGTCTCAACCGCTACAGTATTTGGGGTCACCGCGCTCATCGTAGTGTTCATCCTGTACCGCAAAGCCGACCCGCGCGCTTGAAGCAGTAGTTCCACAGCCAAGTGTCATTCGGCGCATCATTGAGAGGCATAGGAGCGCGGTTATGGAGGCTTGGCGTGAACACTGCGGCTAGGAGTGAACCGTTGATTCAAAACGTGCGAATCACCGGCGACGAAATCATCGTGCAACTCGCGGACGGCCGGACGGTGAGTGTACCGCTCGCCTGGTCCTGGCGACTGTTCGAAGCAACCCCAGCACAACGAGCGAACTGGCGACTAATCGGAAACGGCCAGGGCGTACATTGGCCAGACATCGATGAAGACCTCAGCGCCGAGGGATTTCTCAACGGTGTTCCATCATACCGCGCCTCCTCGCCAGCGGTGCACAAGGGAAGGGGACGCAAACCCGCCAACAAGCACACGCGTGCTGGAAGAACCGGCGCGCAACTTCGTGGCGGCGCCAGTCGAACCACCCAAAGGCCACGATAGGTCTAATCTCAGTTGAACGCGCGGCGCAGCGCCGCCATCAATTCATCTTTTTTCGGTCCGCTTATCGCTTCTTCTGCTCGCTTGCGAAGTTTGTCATCGTCGCGATAAATACTCAGCGCCGCGATGGCCGCGGTTGCCAGCTTAATCTCGCCTGATTCCAAAACCGATATCAGAAAGTCACGCGCGGCGTCTTCTCTGGTCAGCGCCATGGGAAGCAACAAGGTCTGCTTGAACTCGCGGTCAAACGTCGACGTCCACTTCTCCTTCAATAATTCGAAGACTCCGGGCAGTCGCGACTCCGCAAGCGCCAGCGCCGCGTGCTCATAAAGCTCCGAATGACGCGGATCGACAAACGCCGACACAAACTCAAACGAAGCGCTTGGCATCGAAGTCATCAACCCGGTCAAGCATTCAGTGAGCACGGCTGGTTCTTCGTCACCAGTCAGCACTTTGAACCTCAGAAGCGGCGCGGCCGTTGGCCCGCAATGCGAGAGCGCTCGCGCCGAGCCAATGCGCCCGTCGGCTTCTTTGTCCGCGAGCAGCGCCGCAAGCTCGTTCATCGCGTCGGGCGAACCCACCTGCACAAGACCCAGCCCACACAACGCGCGCAAAGGCGCCGCCGTGTCGGAGCGCCCGCCCCACGTAGGCTCGTGCTGAACGTGCCGGACGCCCGTGCGATAAAGCTCTTCATCGTCGCATTCGGCGGCGAGCAGCGCTTTGACGATGGCGATCTTCGCGGCGCAGCCTTTGTCCGTTTTCGCCGGATCTTTCATGAAGCGCTGAAACGCGGCTATGAGATCAGAAGAGAAATCGTGATCATCAATCTTTGCGACGATTTCAGCAGCCTTGGCCACGATGAGACTGGTTTTGGAGGCGAGGTGTTTCCGAAGTTGCGTGCGAGTTTCGGGAGCGTCAGGCGCCTTGCTGAGAGTCGCGATCTCGGCGAGTCGATCTTCTATTGAAGGTGTTTTTGCCATGCTGAAGTTGATCGAAGAACGCTCGTTTATGAATGGATCTTAGCGGCGGCGAGCGCGTTGCGGGAACTTCACGCGCCGGTATACGTCGGCAACGGTCATCGTAAGACCGACTGATTCGAAACGCAGTTCCTCTTCAAGTTTAGTGAACACTTGCGAATTCCAGCGATCGCCTCGCCCGCGGCGGAATACTTCGATGCGCATGCTCTCTTGAGAAACGATCACGTACTCTTTCAAGCTTTCTACTTGCTTGCAAGCCCGGAGTTTCTCTGAACGGTCGATCCGTTCCGTTCCCGGCGAGCTGACCTCGATTATCAGCCGCGGTTGTTTTCGGTAGTACGGATCAGCGCCTGGACCATCGCATGCGACGACGACATCGGGATAATAGAAGACCGATTCGCTGATCCAGACTTTCATATCCGATATGAAGACTTCGCAGGGACCATCAGCGAGAAAGCTGTCGAGCCGGCTATAGAAGTTGCCAGCAAGCCGATTGTGCCGATCGCCGGCGCCCGCCATCGCGTAGATCTGTCCTTCGATGTATTCGTGGCGAACAGGGCTGTCCTTTTCCGCCTCCAGATACTCTCTCACATCCAGCAGTTCCGGTTTTCGGGATACGCTCATAAGATAGCTCGGGGAAATCTTAGCACACGCCCGCAAATTCTATTCGTACTGTTGCGGCGCGTTCCATATCGAGCGGCGCATAGTGGATCTTACCGCTGCAACTTTCCGTCGCGGGCCGCGTTCAAGTTGTGTTAGATTGAAGCAGCGCCCCGAAAACCTGAGCGAGGACCTACTTAGTGATCACCACCGCCGGGAAGCTCGAACAACTCCAGGACACAATCGAAACCGTCATTCGAGGCAAGTCTGATGTCGTCGAGCTCGCTCTGGTCACGCTCCTCGCAGGTGGGCATCTACTGATCGAAGACGTACCCGGCGTCGGCAAGACTACGCTCGCGCAAACTCTCGCCCGAAGCTTTGATTGCACCTTTCAGCGGATTCAATTCACTTCGGATATGCTGCCCTCCGACATTCTGGGCCTGTCGGTCTACAACCAGGGCGCGGGCACATTCGAGTTCAAGCGCGGGCCGATATTCGCCAACGTCATACTTGCCGATGAGATCAATAGGTCCACGCCGAAGACGCAGTCCGCCCTGCTTGAAGCGATGGCCGAAGGGCACGTGACGGTCGAACAGGAAACCTATCAGTTGCCGCGGCCCTTTATCGTGCTTGCCACGCAGAACCCGATCGAGCATCACGGGACCTATCCGCTGCCCGAATCGCAACTCGATCGGTTCATGATGCGCCTGCGAATGGGTTATCCCGAGAGCGAAGACGAAAAAACGATTCTCCGGCAGCAAACGTTGAACTCTCCACTCGATCACATCATTCCGGTGATGCACAGCGACGGGGTGCTCGACCTCCAACACGAAGTCAGAGAGGTGAACGTCGATGAATCGCTTGTCGACTACCTGATCCGAATCGTGCGCGCTACGCGCGATGCCGACATTCTCGATCTTGGCGTGAGCCCGCGCGGAAGCCTGGCGCTTTATCACGCGGCGCAGGCGCTGGCGTTTGTGGAAGGACGCGACTTTGTGATCCCCGATGACATCAAGCGGCTGGTCGTTCCCATCTTCGCCCATCGGATCGTTGTGAACTCGCGCTACTCTACCGGACTGCGGCGTTCGGATGAAGCCGAAGCCGCGCTCGAGGAAATCCTCAAAAACGTCAACGTGCCCCTGTGAGGTAGTATGAACCGGCAGGCGTGGCGCGACTTCTTCATCACCGTTTTCTTTCTTGGTATCGCGTTCGTTATCGCCCTGTTAAGCTCGGTCGCCGCAGACCAGCAGAACACACAGCTTGCGGCGCTCGCGGCGGCGATTTCGCTTCTGCTCGCTCTGATCGGCGCGTTGTACATCATCCCGAGACTCGCGCGTAACGTCAGACTCGAAATCCTGCGGTTCGCCATTCGAACGAGTTTCACGCTCGAAGGTTTGTTGTTCGTCGTGTTCCTGATAATCATAGGGTTTGCTGCGTGGAACAACGGGAATAATCTTTTATATCTGGTGTTGTCGGCAATGCTCGCTTTTTTGATCGCCGCGAATCTGATCGCGAGAATTGCGCTGCAGGATGTGTCCATCCAATTGCGATTTCCGGATCACATGTTCGCAGGCGAGGCCGCGAACATCAGCGTGACGCTCACGAATCACAAGCGGTTCATGCCCAGCTACAGTTTGATGGTCGAAGCGCTCTCGGAGGACGGTGAAGACGCCGAGGATGACGACGACGAGTCTGAAGAGGCAGGCGGTCCTTCACAGAGAGCCGGCCGGGCGCGGCTCGGCAAGCTTGCCTACTTCGTGCTGGTGCCGGCGCAGTCGAGCGCCCGGCAGCGCATCGAACACACCTTCGCGCGCCGCGGCCGCTATCCGATAACCGGCTTCCGAGTCGCGACAAAATTTCCCGCAGGCTTTTTCAAAAAGTGGCGCCGCATAGATGCGACGGGCGAGATATTGGTCTATCCGAAACCACAGCCGCTCGATGACTTTTATCACACGCTTCCAATGCTCGCCGGGCAGATTCAAAGTCACGCGCGAGGCCGCGGCGATGACCTGTATTCCATCCGCCGGTATCATCCGTCGGATCACATTCGCAACATCGATTGGAAAGCCACGGCGAAGTCGATGCAGATGATGGTGCGCGAACACACGAGAGAGGACGAGTGGCGGCTGACTATCGTGTTCGATACCGCGCTTCCGGCCGGTTTGAGCGAACGCATCGGAGGGTCGTTGGCAACTCGGCCGGCGGACGCAAGCGTCCGGCGATCACCGGGTGATATGGATGAGTTTCGTGAACGCTTCGAAAAAGCGGTGTCGATGGCGGCGTCGCTCGCGAATCATTTCATACTCGAGCGAGCGGATGTCGAGTTGATAACGACGGTTAAGGGGCAAGACGTGAAGTCGGGATCGGGTCACGAGCATCTTTACAAGATACTCGCCTCGCTTGCGACGCTTCAGCCAGGCGGGCCGGCGAGCGAGAGCCCGCCGGACGAACGAAGGCGCCGCCGCGGCTTCAATTTTTTTCGACGATCGCCGGGGAATACGAAATCGGAAGTCGACAGCGATATCGCCATTGCGAGCCAAAGATCGAACGGAGGGATAGCGTGGAGATTGCTCGATGAGATCCCGGTGCTCGGGGACGAACGCCGGTTCAAAGTGCTGATCACCTCGGCGAGGAAGGGTACGATCCCCGCGCACATCTGGCGCAGCGCCCACGTTGTTTTTATGGATGACCTTTAGGATTTGCGATTTTAGATTTGCGATTTTGGATTGAGCCGGGGATCGCTAATCCAAAATCTGAAATCCAAAATCCAAAATCGGCATGGATTCTTACTTTCGAACAACTTCATACGCGCTGGTCGTGACGGCTTTTCTGGCGATCGCACTCACGGGCGAGCTGGATGGCGTGTCGATCGCGCTTTACGCGATCGCGGTTGCCGTTTGCTATTACAGAGACGCGCGCGGCGCTGAACGTTGGCGGTTGCGAGAATGGATGTGGCGGGCCTTGAGCGTAGCGTATGTGCCGTTCATCTTCGTGGATGCCGCGCTAATCAGCAATCGAGTCCTCGCTCTGGTTCACATGACTCTGTTTGTTTCGGCGGCCAAGCTGTTTCAAACCAAGCGGGACCGCGATTGGGTGTTCCTTTACCTAATCGCATTTTTTCAAATGCTGCTCGCAGCCGGGCTGACGTTCGACGCGACGTTCATTGCCTCACTTGCGTTGTTCCTGTTCTTTTTCATATCGACTCTCGCGGCGTTCGAAATCCGCCGGTCAGGCCGCGAAGTAACTTCACTCGAAGACGAAACCGTCGCTCCATTGAAGCAGCAGCGAATCAAGTATCGAGGAAAACCGGAGACCGCACGCAAAAGCCATCGCGTGCGATATCTTCTCGGAGCGTCTTTCGCTCAGATTGTAATCATCGCAGCTCTCGCGCTGCCGTTTTTCTTCTTTATTCCGAGACTAGGCGGCGGAGGCGTTGCACGGGGGATGGGCGAAGGTCAGCCCATCACCGGGTTCTCGGATCACGTCACGCTTGGACAGGTAGCCTCTATCAAGAAAAGCGCGCGCGTTGCGATGCGAGTGCGTCTCGATCATGCGCCAAGTCGTTATCTACGATGGCGGGGCAAGGCGTTCGATGATTATGACGGTCGAGGATGGCAGGTTAGAAAAGAGCCGGGCCGGGTCTTCGATACGAAGCAGGGAGGCAGTACGAACGGCGAGCCCCTCAGCCAGGATCCTCAGTTCTTGTATCGATACTCGTGGGAAGCGCATCCCAGCAATCATCCGGCTTTCATTCAGCAGAGATTCGTCCTGGAGCCACTCGATACGCAAACTCTGTTCGCCGCTCAGAGAGCCCTGGCGCTTCAGGGAGCATTGCCTCATCTATACTGGGACCGTGATTCAGCGGAGCTATTCACAACTGTCGCGTTAAAGGGCCGGGTTGCCTATACGGTCACATCAGATGTGAGCGTACCGAGTGAACAGGATCTCCAACGCGAGACGCCAGCCGCGTCATCCGACAGGATCAGGAGTATTTACGCTCAGCCTCCTCGCAAACTGGACCCTCGAATATCGCAACTTGCCCACGAGATCACGCGCAACGCCCCGACCCCATATGACAAAGCAAAGGCGGTCGAGTCGTATCTGAAAACCAACTTTCGCTACACGCTTGATCTGAAGGGCGAAGACGACGATCCGCTCGCGGAGTTTCTATTTGAAACCCGAGAAGGCCATTGCGAGTACTTCGCGACAGCGATGACGATCATGCTTCGCACGCTGGAAATCCCCGCGCGAATCGTAAACGGGTTTCAGATGGGCGAGTACAACGAGCTGAACAACATGTACACCGTCCGAGAGAGCGACGCGCACTCGTGGGTCGAAGTTTATTTCCCACGCAGCGATTCGTGGATCGAATTCGACCCAACGCCCGCGGCTGGCATCAACGATTACTCCTCTGGAGGGCTTTGGGCGCGGCTCCGAAAGTATGCCGATGCAATGGAAGTGTTCTGGCTCGACTATATCGTCACGCTCGACAGCGAAGAACAAGCTTCAATTATGGTGGACATCCAGCACCGGTTGCTTTCGATCAAGGATCGGCTGCTGGCGGCGTACACCGGTATGAAGCTCTGGGCTCGTGATGCACTGAAAAGATGGATTGTCGGCCGTAGCTGGAGTCCGGGCGATTTGATCAAACTATCAGGCACCCTGTTTGTCATTTGCTTCGGCGCGATGTCGATGTATGTCCTCCTTGCGTATCGCAAGCGCCGAGGCGTCGCGCCCTCAGGTTACGGTCCCTGGTGGCATCGATTCTTGATACTGCCTACGTGGCGCCGAAAGCTCGCGGGCCGCGATTATCGGCAGTCCGCGGTGCTCTTCTACGAACAGATGCTTGCGATCGCCAAACGCGCGGGACTGATCAAGCAGACTCATCAGACGCCGCTGGAATTCGCGGACGCGTCGGGGCTTGCGCCGATTCGCGAGATAACAATGCTGTACAATCGAGTGCGATTCGGCGGCGCCCAACTTGATTCCATTGAAACTCACCGGGTGATGGACCTTCTCGCAGAACTTAAACATAACATTCGCGGGCGCCGGTAGCGGACGCGAAAACAGCTCCGGGAGTTCGTTACACGTTTCGGTTAGCGTGGCCACAACCAGCCGAACGTACCAGCCGTCAGCAACGCGTAGATGAGCCCGTCAAACATCGACTTGAAGGTCGTGACCCATCTTCGGCTGAACCAGATCGAGTTTTGCAACAGCCCAAGACTGTAACCGGCGAACGCCACCGCCCCGGCATAACGAAACACCTCCAGGTAGTGCGAACGCCGATCAAGAGCGTGGCCGCTAATGTACGCCGCGAACACTCCGACGACTATGCAGTAGATGAACCACAGAACAAGATTCTTACCAATCGACGTTTCTCCGCTCTTCACAATCGTGAAAAGCGCGACCGGTCCCCGCTTCATCTTTTCCTGAAATTCGGGCGACTTCATGCCCTCGGGTCCACCGGCGCAGGGAATCATATAGTCGCCGGGCGGGATGTCGAATTTCCTGAGCGCATCCATCACACCGTCTTCGGGGTCTACTTTTCCATAGTCGCTTTTGTGATAACCAAGCACCATGTGAATGACCGAGCTGGCGATGAACACAAACACCGCCGCCAGCAGAATTGGAAGCCACAACGCTGTGAGTTGAACCATTGGTGTCTCCTGAGGCCTGAGTTGGCCGGGTCCTGTTTGTGTAGATGAGGGCGCCGCATCTGCCTGCCCCCCTTGCTTATTAACCGTTCCGCACTGCGGTCTTTATGATAGTTGACTATTATCTGTCAACGCATGATCCGCGTTATGCAAGCCCCGCCCTCGCGCATCGGAATTTGACAACCCGGTAACTGCTAAATAGCATGCGTTGGGTAACACGAAAGGCCAAGGGGTATGAAAATCTTTGATGTGACGGTCCCGCTTTCAAAGGACCTGATTGTGTATCCTGGAGATCCGCACGTAAAGATCCATCGCAGAACAAAAGTTAACCAGGACGAAGCGAAGTGGAACCTGAGCCGTTATTCCTTTAGCTCACATGCTGGAACGCATGTCGATCCACCTTTTCATCTGATCGAAGACGGGCTAACCGTGGACAAGCTGCCGCTCGAGCTGCTGATTGGGCGCGCACGCGTGGTAGAAGTAACGGCACCGGTTATCGACGAAGCGGTGCTCGAGGAATTCGACTACACTGCGGATGCGCGATTGCTGTTCAAGACGCGCAATTCTTATCTCTGGAGCCAGAAGACATTTGTTAAGGATTACGTTTATATCACTCCGGGCGCTGCTCGTTCTCTTGTGAACGACGGCATAAAAGTAGTGGGAATCGATTACCTGTCAGTTGATAAATTCGATAGCGAACCTGAAACACATATGGCTCTGCTTACGGGCGGCGCAATAATCATCGAAGGGCTCGATCTTCGCGAAGTCGAACCGGGCGATTACGAGATGATATGTCTGCCCCTAAAAGTTTTGGGCGGCGACGGCGCGCCCGCGCGCGTCGTACTCCGGCAGAATTAGGATAGGAAGTCAGTAGTCCGTAGTCAGTAGTCCGTAGGTTTGTTACGGTTGCGGACTACTGACTACTGACTACTGACTACTGACTTCTTTACGGACTTCTTTCATGAAAGATGTCGAGCTAACCAGTGTCGTAGCGGCTCAACGGGTCTTTGCCGTTGTGCGAGCGCGTTCCGCTGAATCGGCGCTCCGAGCCTCAGAGGCCGCAATCGTCGGCGGCATCAAGCTGATCGAAGTCGCGCTCGGCACTCCAGGCAGTTTCAGAGTGATTTCAGACTTGCGGCACCGCTATGGCGACCGCGTGTGCGTCGGCGCCGGATCGGTAACGGCTCACGATCAATTGGATCGCGCGATCAAGAGCGGCGCGCAGTTCATCTCGATGCCTCACACAAGCGCGTCTCTGGTCGAAACGTGCCGGCGCTCTCACGTCGCTCCGTTGATCGGGGCGCTTACTCCTACGGAAGTTGCCACGGCGTGGTCGATGGGCTCGCCACTCGTTACTGTGTTCCCGGCATCGTCGTTGGGTGGGCCTGAATATGTGGCAGCGCTTACGTCGCGGATCAACGATGCGAAGCTTGTCGTTTCGGGCGGCGTTGGATCCGAAAACATTGTCGACTATTTCAACGCCGGCGCCTTCGCGATCGCGGTGGGCGGCCGTCTGTTTACGAGCGGCGATCTCAAAAACGAGAACTACGCGGCGATAGCCGAACGTGCTCGCGGCGTCGTTCGCCTGGCGGGCGCCGCCTAAGTTCTCAACACGCAATAATCAATTAACAGCGAACACTATTTATCCTCACCCCGGATGACTGGACGTCTCCCGATTCCACACAATTCCGTCTTCTCCAACACCATATCGTGAGGTTCACGGCGGGGCAGCATTTATATGCTGGCCGAAAGGTTCAACAAGGACGGTGACTTCGGCGTCCTCGAACCACGCCTCCCTTACGGCACGGTCATTGCCCCTATTGCCAGCGCGGCTTGAGGCCGCAAAGAAAGCTGAGGGGAGACAACAGATGATCACATTAACCAAAAAGATAAGCGCAGCGACAATAGTATTGGCATTATTGCTGGCGGTTGGTTCGACCGCTAATGCTCAATCCAGATTCGGCGGCAGGCTTTCAGGAAAAGAGAAGGCCGCTTACATAGGCGGTGGGGCCGCGGCGGGCGCGCTTCTTGGCGGATTGCTTGGCGGTAAGAAAGGCGCAGTCATTGGCGGATTGCTTGGAGCCGGCGGCGGCGCGGGTGTTGTTTACTACAAAGGCAAACAAGACGAGGACCGCTACGGCCGATACTATGACCGGCGATATCGCGACTATCGCGGCTACGATTCGCGAGACTACCGTGGCTACAGCGACCGCCGAGCGTATGAATCCAGAAACTGGCGGGACCACAACCATTATTCGAGTGGGTTCCGCCGCTAGTTGATTCAAAGGCAGCGAAGAATAGAAATCGAGCAAGCAGAAGCGAGATCGACTCTCGCTTCTGCTTATTTCTTTGTGCTCACCGTTCTCAAGAGGAGACTCTTGAGCCGCACCTCGTCGTCGCTTTGCATTTGAAGCCGAGCCGAATAAACTGGAACATCACCGCCGTAATTCAGTCCCTCAAGTCGCACGGCGTCTTTCGCGGTCGTCACGATGGCTTCGGCCCCGGCTTCGCGTGCAGCCAGAATGATGGCATTCACATCAGCCTGATCAAAAGGATGATGATCAGCGAAAAAGCTCTCGCTCACGATGCTGATTCCAACCTGTAACAAGTCGTCGGCGAACGCCTCAGGGTTTGCGATTCCGCACGCAGCGGCCACTTTCCATCCAGTGAATTCCTTGACGTCGTATGATTCGCCGGTCGCCAGATGCCGCAGTTCGGTGATCAGCGAAGAAAAGTACATCACAGGCACTTTGGCGCCGCAGTGAAGCTTGATGATGGCTTCGGTTTGTCCCTGATCGAACGCGCGATCTGCGCGAGTGACGATCACAACGTCCGCCCTCTTGATACCATAGAGCGGCTCGCGCAAGCGGCCAAACGGCGCCATTTCAAATCCGCCGAAAGTATCAGTCGCATCAATCAAGAGAATATTGAGATCGCGCGCCAGCGCGAGATGTTGGTAGCCGTCATCAAGCACCAGCACGTCGCACCCAAGCTCATTGCGAGCCCACGCGCCCGCGTCATATCGATCTTTGTCTACAATGATCGGAATCTCCGGCAACGCTCGCGCGAGCATCGCCGGTTCATCCCCAACTTCTCGATAAGATTTCTCTCGTGCGCTGGCTTCAGGATTTTTAGCGTTGAGCACCTTCCTGCCCGACGACTCACGCGCGTAACCCCTTGTGAGTATCGCGACGGAGTGGTCTTCGGATTGGAGGTAACGCGCGATGTACTCAACCATCGGGGTCTTGCCGGTGCCTCCGAATGTAAGATTGCCGACGCTGATGACGGTTGCGTCCAGACGTTTTGCCTTCAAGTAGTCTGTCTCATAAGCGGCAACGCGCAGCCGCACGGCCAATTCGTAGAGCCGGGCAGGAAGCCAGAGCAACGCACGTTTAAGCTTGTGAGTATTTGAGGTCATCCGATTGATCGAGGAATCCCAGACCAACTGTCATTGACGTTGAGGATCAGATTGCGCGCACGTCTTTGATCGCAGCGATCGTGCGCTCACAAGCTCCGCGATTCGCCAGCAACATTCCGCGCGCCTGATCGCCCATCTCGCGTGCGAGTGCACGATCTGATAACAACTGAACAAGCGCTTCGGCCAGATGGTTCGAGTCAATTTGTACAAGCGCGCCAGCATCCGCGAAATCTGAAACGATCTGGCGGAAATTCCCGGTATGCTTACCAACAATGATCGGCTTCGCGAAGGCAGCCGGTTCGATGATGTTGTGCCCGCCCCGCGGTACCAGGCTTCCTCCGACGAACACGACGGCGGCGAAGCGGTACACTGACGCAAGCTCTCCTATCGTGTCCAGCAGGATTACATCGGCGTGCGAAGAGTTCGCGGTTTCTGAACGCCGCGCAAACTTGAAGCCCGATTTAGCAATCAACCGCGCGACTTCATCGAACCGCTCGGGGTGCCGCGGCGCGATCAGCAAGCGGGTGTCTTCAAGCTCAGCGTGCGTTCGAATTTTGCGCAACGCCGCAAGCAGCATCTCTTCTTCGCCCGGCGCCGTGCTGCCCGCGACGATCAGATGTGACGACGCGGACAGCGCAAATTGACGATCAATCTCCTTGTCCGAATCGGTCGCCTCGAACTCCTTACCGGCCCCCAACCCCCAACCCCCATCCCCCGGCTGGTCGTATTTGAGGTTTCCGCATACGCGCACTCGATCCTCAGGCGCGCCAAGCTCGCGCGCGCGTTCGGCGTCCGCATCGGATTGCATAATCATCAACGAAAGATCTTCGATCACTCGGTTGATGAATGGGCGCACGATGCGATATCGACGAAACGAACGCGACGAAATTCTGCCGTTCGCAAGAATCGTGATTACTCCGCGCCTTCGGCACTCACGCAGGAAGTTCGGCCAAAGCTCGGTCTCGAGGATTATCACGATCGAGGGATTAGCCCAATCGAGCGAGCGGCGAACCGCGAACCGCCAATCGAACGGAAAATAGAACGCGCCGTCGATCCTGTTCGACTCAGACTGGGCGAGACGCTGGCCCGTGAGCGTCGTGGTTGAGACGACAACACGATACTCCGGCAGTTCGCGTTTGAGCTGGTCGACCAGTGGTTTCGCTGCAAGAAACTCGCCGACCGATACGGCATGCAGCCAGATAGTTCGCCGGCCGTCACCACGAATAGAATCAGGCAGACGGCCCAGCCGCTGTTTGAAGCTGCCGGAATACTTGCCGTGACGCAGCGCTTGAATGACGAAGTAGGGCAGTAGCGCGACGAACAGGAGCGAGAGGCCAAGGCTGTAGAGGAAGTACATGGCTTGCGGCTTTGATGCCGATACATTCGAGGCGCGAAAGCGGCTTCCGGAGCCCGTTTCGCGCCTCAGTTAGAAGGCCGTAAATTTATTCCGTACTTCGCCGTAGTTTCTCGTTTCTCTATTTCGCGCGCTCCAGATAGACACCTTTCGACGGATCGACGCGAATGCGATCGCCTTCCTTTATGAACGGCGGAACCTGGACGCTGACGCCTGTCTCGAGCTTCGCGGGCTTTGGACTGTTCGAAGCAGTCGCACCCTTCAGCTCGGGAGCCGTTTCAACGACCGTCAGTTCCACCGCCGGCGGCAACTCGACACCCATCGGCGCCCCGTCGAAGAATTGGACCTTAATTTTTGTGCCCACGGTCAAATAGTTCATCGAGTCGCCCAGCGATTCAACATCGAGCGCGATCTGCTCGTAGTTCTCGGTATTCATGAAATAGTGCATGTCGCCGTCGGAATAAAGGTATTCCATCTCGTGATCTTCAAGCGAAGCTCGCTCGATATTCTCAGTTGAGCTGAACCGGACTTCGGTCGAGGAGCCGGATTTCAAATTGCGGATCTTCGCCTGAACGAACGCGCGGAGGTTTCCGGGCGTTCGGTGCTGAAAGTCGAGTACGCGATACGGCGCATTGTTGTACATGATTATCATCCCGCGCCGGATGTCATTTGCCTGCATATCGGTTTGGTTCCCTTCGAGTGTCAGTATGTCACGAATAAGGCCCTCGGGCCAACTTTGAAGAATAGTGGATCGACGCGGTGGATCGCAAGCATCGCTCGATTTCGATGCGGCTGCCTGAGTGGCCAGATTGACGCTCAAGCACTGTCTTATTGCCGGCCTTCTGGAACGTCGAGGGCTTTCGAAATATCCCTGCAAGGAAGAGAAAACTCTTAAGAGGACCTATGACTAGTTCGAATCGTAAACGAGGCATACTCTCGCTCCCACCATTTACGGTGTTCCTGCCGGCGCTCGGCTTGATGGTTTTGTGCTCAAGTGCGGTACAGGCTCGCCCGGCTCCGCAGGCTCAAGGGTGCCAATCAGGTGTCGGGCAGCAGCTTTTTGCAACCGGCGGCGAGGTTGAAGTCGAAATACTTCCCGCGGATGCGGGATTCACGATCGAGTTGCATCTCCTCTCACCGGGACCGGATCGATTCATCGCGACGAATAAGCAGTCTGGCACCGTGGTGAAACTTGGGAGCTTTCCCTCGGGCGCCGAGCTGAGATTCGGCGTGCTGGTTCGCGAAACCCAAAAGGTTTTCCAGATGGGTGCTGGTGCAGGGAATCCCGATGGCCTGCCTCATGCGGAGCTAACGTGTTTTGGCGCCGGACGCGCGAACGTCGGCTTCGAGGATCAGGTTGGCGGCGGCGATCGAGACTATAACGATTTGCTGTGCACGGTGCGGCAGTCCGAAGCCTGCAATTATTCGGTGTCGCCTTCGAGCCAGTCGTTCGATTACACAGGCGGCAATGGCAGCTTCGCTGCCAGATCCGCGAGCCCTTGCAGTTGGACCGCGGTCAGCAACGTGAGCTGGCTTGTGATCAATTCGGGCGGGTCGGGAAGCGGTAACGGTACGATAAACTACTCAGTTGCGCCGGCCTCCGGTAACGATCCTCGAACGGGTACGATAACCGTTGGGGGCCAGACCTTCACTGTTAGTCAGGATGGAATCGGCGGGCGCCCGATCATCACCGGCGCCGTCCGAGACGGAAAGCATCTGCTCGTATTCGGAATCAACTTCGACGAAAACACCGTTCTCCTGCTAAACGGCGAGTCGCAAAAGACGAGGCACGATGTTGGCAATCCGGCAACGATGCTGAGCGGAAAAAAAGTCGGCAAGAGGGCAAGACCGGGCGATACGCTGCAAGTTCAAAAATCGTCGGGCGTTCTCTCCCTGGGATACATCTACAACCCCTAAGACCGCCTGCCGCCGGCGAGGCCTTCTAAATTCACGAGCCTAAAAAGGCTCGGGCGCCTCTTTTCAGAGGACGCCCGAAACGAGAGCCTTTCAACTCCGGACCAAAGACTATCCGATGAGCCGGCGGTGGAAGCGCGCCTCCACCGTCAGCCCATCATGCAGTGGCTCTGGCTCGACACCAATCGGCGATTGATCCCAATCGACTATGCAAGCCAGCTCATCCCCGCCACGCATCAAACTCATCGCCAGCGACCCCCCGGGACCGGCCGCGATCACCGCGTTGTTGATCGTTCCATTGAGATTCAACATCGCCGCATCCACTCTCAGCGGGTAAGATGGTGTCCCTTTACTCGTGTAGAACACCGCGCCGTTCTTGTAGTACTTCACGACGCCGCCTTCGATTGAAACGCGGAACACATCGGTTGCCGTGTAGGTCGTATCGGTTTGATAGACGTTATTCTCTCTGACCTCCGCGACGCCGAACTCGGTTAGCTTGATCGCAAAGTTAATCGCCGCGTATGCGGTTCCCGAAGCGCTATGAGTCAGCCCGCAGAATCGAATTTTATCGGTCACGCCTGCGGTGAACTGCACGTAACCGTCTCCGGAAACGATCTGTTGCTGTGAAACAGCTCCACCATCAGATTCGTCATCGCGGCCCGCGTTCTTCTGCAACGAATTTCCAGACACCGCGCAGTTGACCACGCTTGTCCACGCCACGTTCTGGGTTGAGCTTGCGCCGCCTCCCGAAGTCGTGAAAGTGAAGTCGCTCGAGACGGCCTGGTTTCCGGCCGCGTCCTTCGAACGCACGCGATAGTGATACAACGTGGTGGCCGCGAGGTTGTTAATCGCCGCGGCGTGGCTTGTGACCATCCCGCTGCTGAGCGCGCTGGCGCTGCCGTAAGCCGTGCTCGTCCCGTATTCGACTTGCGTGTCGCTGGCCTCATTCGTGTTCCAGCTTATCGAAGCACTCGACGACGTGACTGATGACGCCCCGACGCTCGAGATCGTGGGCGCTGTGGTGTCAGGCGTGCCCGAACTTGAACCGCCTTGTGGCACTCGAATGATGAACACGTCTCGTCTTGTCGCGCTGCCCCAGTTGCTTGTGAACGCCACGAAGCGCCCGTCACGGCTTATGTCGCCACGCGGTGTATCCCAATAGTCGCGATAGACCGAGTGATGATGTGCCAGCCTTCGTACGCTCTGGCTTCCATCCGTCGAAGCCTGGAAGATCTCCTGTCGAAAAGGGCCAAGCGGGCCGCTGCCGTTGGTGAAGTTGCTGATCAAACACCAGCCTTCATCGTCGCCCAGCATCGAAATGTGATTCGCCTGCGACCAGTCACTGCCGAAGCTGATCACCTTTTGAAACTGATGAGGCGCCGCCAGACTTCGAACGGTGTATTGATTGTTCCAGTTGTCGTGACCCACCACTATGCCGCGGCCGTTGTCGCTGTGCCCCGGCGAATAGTCCGGCGCCGGGTCGGTGAGGCTCTGCACACCGCCGGCTTGCAGATCCCACACTTGAAAATCAACGCTGCCGCCGAATTCGGCTTTGACAACCAGATACCTTCCGGTCTTGTCCATTTCGACTTCATCGAAATTCCCAAGCGTTACGTTTGCGAGGATTCGATTTTGATCTCTTCGCCAAACAACATAACCGGTCGGTATCCAATTTGAGTCCTTCTTGGTAAAGGCGAACACATTGTCATCGAGGCTCCGGCTCATCTGTCCGAGATAACCCGCCGGAAGCTCGCCGGTGAAATCCTTGACCAGGGTGTACGTTCTGGCCGAGACATCGTAAGCCCACAGTTGCAGGCCGTAGTAGCCGTAGAGAACATTCGGATTCGTTCCGCTCCACTCGGCGTCTTCGGTCGAGATGTATCCGCCGCCGGGCAGCGTCCTGTCGAAAAGCGGACCCTTGCTGATGATCCTGAAGTTGGCCGCGTCAAACCGATAGAGCATCGGCGAGCCGTCACACGCGATGAAGAATCGCGAGCTGTCCAGATTGAAGGTCGGCCAGTACGAATAGTAGTTGTAGTTCGAGTTGCCGTCGGTTTCGTCGGTTACACGCATGATCGTGGTGCCGAAGGTCGGATCGACGAACGTGCCTCCCGCTCGAGGAAGCGCGGGCGGCGCGGGTTCCGAATAGATGTTCTTATCGGTGATTACCTCGGAGGGCGCGGGCGCGGGTGGCGCAGGCGCAGCCAAAGTTGTGAAGGTGAAGTCGCCCGACACTGCGAGGTTTCCGGCAGCGTCCTTGGATTTCACGCGGTAGTGATACAACGTGCTGGACGCGAGCCCGCTGATAAAAGCGCTGTGAGCAGTGACCATCGACGCGTTCAAAGCTGTCGCGCTTCCATATCCAGTCGACGTTCCGTGTTCGGCCTGTGTATCGCTCGCTTCGTTTGTGGTCCAACCGATTGTTGCCGTGTTGGCAGTGACGCTCGATGCTGAAACTCCGCTGATAGAAGGCGGAGTGGTATCGCCCGCGCTGATCGTTGTGAAAGTGAAGTCGCCGGAGGTCGCTAAATTTCCGGCCGCGTCTTTGGATTTCACTCGGTAGTGATACAAGGTCCCCGCTGACAGCCCGCTTAAAGAAGAACTGTGAGCGGTGACCATTGACGCGCTCAATACAGTCGAGCTTCCGTATCCGGTCGTCGTTCCGTATTCAACCTGAGTGTTACTCGCTTCGTTTGTAGTCCAACCAATGTTCGCGGAATTGATAGTGACGCCCGACGCTGAGACTCCGGTGATCGCAGGCGGCGTCGTATCGCTTGCGGCGGCCGTGGTGAAAGTGAAGTCGCTCGACATCGCGATGTTTCCGGCAGCGTCTCGCGACCTGACTCGATAGTGATAAATCTGGCCCGCGCTGAGGCCGCCGAATCCAACGCTATGATTTGTAGTCAACGCTGGATTCTGTGTTGAAAGAGTTCCGTAGGTCGACGTGGCGCCGTACTCGACTTGAGTATCGCTCGGCTCGTTTGTGTTCCAAGAGATGACCGCGCCGCTCGCCGTGATGCCTGACGCAGCAACGCCCGTGATGATCGGAGCGGTTGTGTCGACGACTGCAGTAACGGTTACTGTGGCTGATGCATTGATGCCCGGGTTCGAAGTGCACGCGGCCTTAACCATGTACGTTCCGGGCGCCGCGGGCGCTGTAAAGAACCCGCCCGTTCCCATCGCGCCGCCAGTGGCCGACCAGGAAATCGTATCCGTAGCGCCAGTAACCAACGCAGTGAACTGAACGGTTTCACCCGAAGTCATGCTCGCTTTCGCCGGGCTTATCGAAACGACTGTTCCGACAGTGGTGAGCGAGACCATCACGCCCGCAACCGTGGACATCGTGTCTACCAGAGAGGCGTTGACCATCAAAGGATAAGAAGGGCGCGCGGTGCTGGTGTAAAAGACCTCGCCGTTCCTGTGGTAGTTCACGACGCCGGATTCGACGGCGACGCGAAACGTGTTTCCCGGTTTGTACTTGATCTTTGATCTGACTACGCCGTTCTCAACGACGTTGGCCTTTCTGTTACTCGTCAACTTTATCGCGAAATTAATATCGCTCGCGGACCGGTGAATCGCGTTGCTGTTGTTTAATCCGCACCAGCGCTCTTGGTCGGCCCGGTCGGCTGTGAATTCAACATACGCGTCGCCGGACAGTGCAGCCTGCGCCGATGTTGCATACGCGTCGTCCGCCTGATCAACGCCGCCGCTCTTGGCAAGCGAATTTCCGTTCGCGCTGCAGTTGACCATGTTGGTCCAGGTAATACTCGATGGAGTGGCGGCGATGCTTACCGCGGCGATGAATACGTCAACTCGCGACCCGCTGGTGTGTGATCCGAAAATCGATAAGCGGCCATCACGCGAAACATTGTCGGCCGGAAGATCGATGCCGTTCCTTGTTGCGCTAAGAATCTCAAAGGAATGGTTACCTCGCGAGTCGCCGTTGTCTTCAAGCTGCACCGACTCGGACTGAGGCTGGCTTCGATATCGCCACACGCGGGTTAACTGGCCGTCCACGATCAGCGCGTCCCCGGAGCGATTCAGGTAGGCGCGCTCGAAGCCGGGAACTCCCGCCATCTGATCCGCAAGATCGAACGAATAAGTGGTATCCGTTACCCTGTCCCAGACTACGATCACTCTCGAAGATGATTCCGCACCCTGCCATCTAAAAGCAAAGGAGTTGTCATCAGACCACGCCTTGCTGAGATGCGACGCCTCCCCGCGGCCGAGCGTGTCTGAGAAATCCTTGAGTACTGTGCCCGTGCCCGAGACCGTATCGTACGCTTGAATGCGCGCGGAGTCAGATGACTCGAGTCCCAAAATCGTGTCTGTCTCGATTGCCGACCAGGTGCAACTGTCAGACTGCAGGCCCGTGCCTAACAACTGGCCGCGCTTGTGAATCGCCAGGGTCGACGGGTCGAGGCCGTATATCGTCGCGACGCCGTCGAGGTTGATGATAAAGCGCGTCGAGTTCGCATTGAAGCTCGAGCCTCTTCCATCAGACATAAGCGCCGCCTGTCCATCGCGAGCGTCGGTCACTCTCACTACTCTTGCTCCGGACATCGGGTCTAAGAATGTGCTGCCAGCTTCGGGCGCCAGCGCCAATTCAACGGAATGATTGCCCGGTTTTGAAATCGGAGAGATTCGCGCGATTGCGCTTTGCTGAATGAGGAGCGTCAGCACAATTGCCCAAACCGAAAATAGATTCTGTTTGCGTGTGATTCGGCCGGTTATCCGGCTGCGCGAGGTAGCGTAAGAGTAGCGTGTTCGAATTGGCATCTCATCTCCTGCTTTCGCCGCTCCTTCGGTTGGATCGCTTCATTCGCGAGCGAATCTCAAGTTCCCAACGGCGGTGAAGCTGGTACCCACGAAGTTCGGACTCGAGCCGTTTACTCGTGAGAGAAATCAGTCAGGGGCCAACAATTTGTGGAGTGAGATGTACTGTACGGCAGGGTTTATCTCACTTCGGCAGCCAGTCATCCTTTGAAGAATTCGAGATTCTCGAAAGGCCTTGGCTTTGCGGCCCAGGATCACTCCTGGTGTGCCTTTATCGGTGAAACAGCCGCGCTCTTGTTGCTTTCATAAAGCGCGGCGCGGTCAGATTGGTGACAGATTGTGAAGTCGCATCGAGCGGTTTGCTCAGCAGGTTGCGGCTCAAAACACTGCTACCTTCATCCGACCTTTCAAACAACAATCAACAAGCTCAAAGCTCTACACGATGAACCAACTTCTCAACGCTGAGCTACAACCTTGCCTTCGCCCGATTAGGTGCAAACCCTGTTCCAGCCCGAATAACGTTGCGCGTTCATCTGCCGGCGTGTTGACCGGCTCACGTGTGGAGGTCCTTCTCGCAACAAGATTGGGCAAATGGGTACTTTGTCCACTCTTCGGGGCGAAACAGGAACCAGGCGCCCAATTGTCATTTACTTACCATGAGTTCTGAGTTAGTGACTCCGTTTGAGCGGCGCCCACGATGCAAGAAACGAAACTAAAGCCATCTGATCACCTGTCTGGGGACGCGATGCTTGTGCGCGAAATCAGAGACTTCGACGAGCTGAAGGAATATCTTGGTCAGTGGGAGGATCTCGCCCGCGACGCGATAGAACCAAATCCTTTTTATGAGCCGTGGATGCTCATCCCGGCGCTGCGATCACTCGCGGCCGGTAAAGATGTGCGCATTGTTGTTGTCCTCGATCGAAGCGAGAATCCTCCCAGGCTGTGCGGAGTCTTTCCCATCGAACGAGTCGCTCATTACAAGAAGCTTCCGGTAGCCGCCTTCAGGCTTTGGCAACACATTTATTGCGCTCTTTGTACGCCGCTAATCAGAAACGGCGGCGCGAGCGAAACGCTTGATGCGTTCATAACGTGGCTGGGGTCAGAGCGTAACAATGCATTGATGGAATTCAATCACGTGTCCGGCGACGGTCCCTTCAGGGAGCTCCTGAACGATAGCTTGCGCGAGCGCGGTTGGGATGAAGGCTTTTCTGATGAATCTCACACTCGCGCGCTGTTCCGGCCTCGGGAAAACGCGGATAGCTACATCAATGCCGCTCTCAGACGCGACCACCGCAAGGACCTTAGGCGCAAGACTCGCAGATTGCAGGAACAAGGACGCGTTGAGTTCAACTCGCTCGAGCTGGACGGCGATCTGGAACGATGGGTGGGTGAGTTCCTTGCATTGGAAGCCGGCGGTTGGAAGAGCGAGGACGGCGGAGCGTTCGCTTGTAATGATGCGAACAGAGAATATTTTCACAGCGTGGCGAAAAGCGCATTTGAGCGTCGGAGATTGATGATGCTTGCGCTGCGTCTGGACGGCCGGCCGATCGCGATGAAGTGCAACATCCTCGCGAGTCCCGGCTCGTTTGCTTTCAAGATTGCTTTCGATGAAAGCTTTTCTTACTACTCACCCGGCGTGCTTCTGGAACTCGAGAACATTCGCATTCTCCACTCCGATCCGCGAATTGAGTGGATGGACTCGTGCGCCACACCCGAGCACCCGATGATCGATCGGCTTTGGCATGACCGCCGGACGATCCGCAGCGTTTTGATTCCAACCGCTAGCAGAGCTGGCAACCTGGTTATCTCAGCTCTGCCGTTCATGCGGTCGATCAATCGAAAGGTTCGGGCCCTTCAAGCGAAAGGATTGTGAGGAATCAAGAATGAGTTCAGCCATTCTTTCATCGACCGGTATTGCTCAGGCCGCTAAGGTCATCAACTCCGGGCATCGTCTGTTGAACATTCGCGAAGAAACATTTCGCGCGGGCATTGGACGGCGCCCGTTCACAATCGCGCATCGCCTGAGCGCGCATCCGCTTCTTACGCTTCCAAATTTGATCGAGCTCTCGAGAAGGCTTCCGACGGAAAACGTCCGATACAATCGCGGTGATGTTCAGCCTTGCCAGCGCATCTACACGGCTGCGAAGAACGGCTTGTCGATCGAGGAAACAATCAGGCAAATCGAAGATTGCGGATCGTGGTTGGTGCTCCGGTTTGTCGAGCAGGACCCTGAATATCGCAAGCTTGTCGACGAGTGCCTGGATGAAATTCAAAGCTTGTCTGAGCCCGTGATGCCGGGAATGTGCAAGCGCGAGGGTTTCATCTTTATCACATCGCCGGGCAGCGTCACGCCGTTTCACGCGGATCCCGAATACAATTTCCTGATGCAGATTCGCGGGACAAAACGGGCGAGCCTGTTCGATGTCTCGGACCGCTCGATCGTCTCCGAAGAAGTGCTCGAGAAGTACCTCGCCGAAGGGCCGTTCTGTGGTGACTTCAAAGATGAGTATCAGCGGAAAGCCTTCGATTTCGATCTCAATCCGGGCGATGGCTTGCACTTCCCGCTTAACTGGCCTCACTGGATAAAGAACGGCAATGAAGTCTCGATCTCGTTCAGTATCACTTTTAGAACGCCGCAATCGGAGCGCACGTCATGTATCTACAGCGTGAATCATGAACTCCGAAAGCGCGGTTTCAATCCCACGCCGTATGGCAGGTCTGCTTTGTTGGACAGCGCGAAGTTCAACGCCTACCGCGCGACTCGCCGCGCAAAGAGTTGGCTTGGAATGAAGGAAGCGAAGTTACCGAATCGTTACTGAGTCGTTCTATACGAGACTGCAGCGGAGGTTCTTTTCCCTATGTCGTTTTCGGGTGGTGATGCCCTACTCTTGAGTTGGCTGGTGAGGGATAGAAATCTGACCATTGCCGGGTGTCATGAGAGAACTGTGTTGGCGGTCGAAGAAGGTTTTCCTCCGGTTCACCTAGCAAATGCGGTAGGGGTTCATTTGATATGCGGCTTGGTGAGAAGGTTGGACTGGCTCGATGGCAGACTCCAAACGATAGTTCTTTGTGATCGACGTGATCAACAGCGACTTTCTTTGTGGAGCTGAGCCACACCTCGTCCGACTCGAGTTGTCATTTCAGTTCTATAAACTTTGCACAAGGCAGCGCCTTAGCGCCGCGTTTTACCAGAGACTCAATGTCCAATTCGTGCGCCTTGGAGTCCACTATCCATTTCCCGTTATTCACTTCCAACCATTCAACGATAAGTAGAATGCGAGCAATGCTCTTATCTGCCGTCGCGATGGTCATGGGATCGGTAAGGTGATTCCCTACCATTGGGTCAACGAGTTTGATTATCCCGTCCTTGTCAACCAGTACTGCGATGATGCTTGCGCGGTTGGCATTCTTGGGCACTAGCCTCCTAATGATGTACTTTACGATTTCAGGCATCCGCTGATCTCGCTGAACGTCCATTTTGATAGGCATCCCTTGGGGGATTAGGACGTCCACACTCGGCCCAATGTCGCGTGGCGACGTCGCCTGTCCCGCAAAATGTACGAGGGAGACTAAACAAAGAACCAAAGCATTAAGGATCATGGTGTGCCTCGTCGCGTATCCGAATAGTTTTGACGCTGCTAGGTTGTATGCGTTCGCGCCAGTGCAACTGAACGCGCCTCAAGGGGATTCAAGGACGCCAGAATGCCGCGCCGCCCCATTAAACACTCAATCCTCGTCCCTGTCAAGTGTAGTCTTCCTCTCAGGAAAAGGAAACCCTTACTGCTTCTTAGTCTGCACGCCTGCTATCCCATTCAAAAACAGGCCAAGCAGGGTAATGCCGAATATTGCTTCTGCTACAATAAGCGCGCGGGCCCCGTTGGTTAAGGGGGCGATGTCCCCATAACCAAGTGTGGTGATTGTCACAGCACTCAGATAGAGCATTCTGGGCCAGTGCCCGCTGAGTTCCGATGGATCGCCCTTAATACCTTTCGCCAAGCTCAGAATCTGTCTATCGAGCGATCGTGAGATCTGCAAATAGGTATTACCGGATTCGATCTCTCCATTCCCTGCTACCGCCTGATCCTCCGGCGGAAACAGCACTCTTACGAAACGACGACTCCATCGCTCGTCCGAGCGAAGCGGGAAATCTGGGATAGTAACCGCCACGGGTTTAAAGAGCGGCATCGTCGGATCGCCCGTTGATTTACTCCCAGCGACGCCTTTTACGGGCATTGTGACCGTGAGGGCGATCGAGTACTTTAGTGGATCATTCGGGTTAGTAAGTTTCAAATCTAACAGAAAGCTTACGTCGTCACCGTTCGTCGTCAATGATCGTACTGAAAAGGAGTTAGACGTTATGCTCCAGTCGCCAACGGTAGCTGTTTGGTTATCGTGATGAGCGTTGAGGGCCAGTACCATCTCCTGCTCTAACTGCTTGCCGATACGCTTTTGATCCGCAAGCACCGCAGGCTCGCGAGCGACGTTTGCGTGATAGAACTCACCCGGAAGCAGTAAGTAAAAGAAGGCGAAGAGGGGGATGAGCCCAAAGTAAGCTATCGCATACCACTTGATCGGCAGCCTGAGCAATACACCATACAAGGTGGCGATAGAATGAAAAGGGTGGATTCGAAGTTTCATAGTTGTGTCCTTCAGTGTAAACCATTACTCTCGCGGCCCCTTTGACGTAACTGTTCCGTGGAATCCTGACAAGAACTCGCCTGTGCGGGGGCCTGGGAAGCGACACCCAAGCAATGCTTGAGAAAGTTCTTGACTTCAGTCTGTCCTGTTATACAATGTGCCCTCTATTACAGCAAATAAGGCCGACGACACGATTCTGAAGCAATTAGGGTCATCAGCGCACTGCTTAGCGCTTGTCAAAAAAACGAGTGCCAAGCCTCAAAAAAAAGTTGTAAGTCAGCATCATCTCGACAAGCGAATGCGTCATGTCTATAGAGGGAGTAAGGCCGATGCAGTTCTTGAGTAACTCGCCCGGACTCCCCGCCTCGGAGTAGAAGTTACTATGTAGCGTAATGAGTTTCATCCATAAAGGTACTCCGCTATTTTGAAATCGCAAGGACTTAGATTACCGCAGAAGGAGTCTCTTTCAAAGCGGAAGGGTCAGGCTCAGGGTTGGCTTTTGGAAGGCCCTTGAGTTCTCTTCGGGGAACTTCACAATTTAGCGTTTAAAGGAGGAATCCGATGAAGCGTTACGCCCACTCAACTTTTTTGCTCATTGCCGTACTTTGCTCACCGACTACGATTATCGCTACGAGCGAACCCACTCCACAATGCGTTGGATGCGGCTTGGAGGACGACTGTAAGGCCTGCGTGGGGGGCGACTCCTCCTATTGCAGGACATTTAATTGTGGGGCATGCGGGGAGGGTGGAGCGTGTCATGGTCTAATACTAAGTGCGAGTTCGGTGAGCTCCCGCGATGGTCGACGTCTTAAACTCCCGAGCGATCTTATCAGGGAGATCAGCGCGAAACATCCTCGATTCGCGATAACTCTAGCCGAGATGAATGTCTACGGGATATCTCCCGGCGAACATCGGATACACTGGACGCCGGTGACTCTGGCGTCATCCGATATAGATGCCTTCTTGAACAAAGGAGATCACAGCCGCTTTTTTAAACGCTATGATGCCGAGGCACGCAGACTGAATCGACTTGTTAAGAATGGCGAACTCTCGGATATAGTCTACGCTGTTTCAGTCAGCCGGACTGCCGAGGATGGTTGGTTAATAAGAATGCAGGTTCGAGGACAAATGATTACCTCTTTGGCTGGAGACCCGGCATACTCCGTGTTGGAGATACAGGTGGAACCACAAGCGACTACGTCCGCACCGGAGCGGTCACGAAAGTCAATAACCTGGCAAATACAATAGGTAGCGCTGTTGACGCTACTCCGAATAAACACAACAGTCGCGCAGCTCGAGGTTAAATTGAGCCCGGTTCCAACCCTGACGTAGCCACGTCAGAGAGCGTTGCTGACAGCGATGTGCTTTCTGTATTCGGTTGGAGTGACGTCGAAGTATTTTTTGAAGTAGTGAGCAAAGTCGCGCCCAGTGTTGTAGCCTACTTCCGCCGCAATCTGCTTGATACTCAGGAACGTCGTTCCCAAAAGTTGCTGAGCCTTCTCCATTCTGAGTCTTATCAAATATGTTCCTGGCGACACCCCGGTTTCACTTTTGAAAAGGTCGGACAAGTATGAGCGCGAGAGATTGCCAACCTCTGCTAAATCAGCCAGGGAGATTTTTCGATGGAGATTCCTGCTCATGAAATCGATGATGGCCTGGATTCTAGGCTCCTGTCTTTCCCGGACTTTTGGCAGTGACACTGTGACTGTAGACCGGCTCTTACGTTTCGATCTGACTTCCGACACGGTTTCTTGCCATTCTCGATACCGGCTAATGAACGGGCTGGCCGCTACGACATTTCCTACCTGTCCCGCTTCGTCATTTCTCCCGCCCTCTGACAGTTCTAATGCATAGCTATTCAAGAAGGCGAAATAAGAAGGATGTCCGCGTTTGCCGATGAGATGTGCAAGGGGCATAAGCCGTTCAAGCTCGCGAAGCGCGGACCGGTGGTCGCCTTCGACGCTTCGCAGTAGCGCAATACCTCGGTGCGCCTCAAGCAGGGTCACCGGGTCATCGCATTTTGATGAGATCTGAAGGTGCAGTCTCAGCGATTCTTCAAATCGTCCTATGCCTTGTTCGACGGCGCTCAAAGAAAGCAAAGCTTTGGAGCGATACCGCGCCGGGGCGGATTCCGCCACGCTCTCAAGTAGCTCCCTTGCCTTCTCGAACTGCCCGGTTCGATATAGGTAGATGCTCTCGTAATACTTCCCCACCTGATTAAACGGATACCCAAAGGATTGCAAAAGTAGTCCCATCTCAAGTTGAGAATCTATGTCCCGCAGACAATAGCTTGTCTCAGCGGACTGTACGAGTTGATACAATTGGCCGCGTTCAATCTTAACCGCGGAGGATAAGGCCGTGAGAAAACGTTTAATCGCGTCCGTGTTCATCACGTTCCTCGTGTGTGCTCCGGTGTTTGCGGGGCATACAATTCCAGGGGGCGGGTGGTGCGAATGCGGCAGTTTCGCCGCGTGTATTTGCGACCCCGGCGAAGAGCCCATCGGCCAAGTGAGCCGTCCTGTGTCGGATGAATCTAGTCAAGACCGACCTGTTGATTTGGGTTCAGAAACGCTATTCGTGATTGCCGCGTTGCTTCTAGTGCTTAGATACAAAGCCTAAGCCCTAAGCGACAAGGGGAACAAAGATGTATCTCTCGCTCTCGCGGCGATTAACTATCTGTGTGTCGCGTCGCAGTGTATCACAGAACACGAAAGACACAAGGTATGAAATCATCCTAATAGGTATGCAATCATCCTGACTAAGCCGCGACGAGTTCCGCCCGGGTCCGGAGGGTGTAATTAGATGCCGGACTTGTCAAAAGCACGGAGCCTGACGGATGTCGTGTTCGGCAATTGAGCTTCGGTCCCGGAACCGAGTGGCTCTCGCATCCATAGTGACTTGCGCATCCCATAAATGAAGCGGCCGGCACAAACCCGCGTAGCGGGCGACGGCGTATAGCCCAGGGCGAGTCCGCGAGCCCTGGGTGATCGCAGAAGTGATCGCGATGCCACCCGCGGCAAGCCCGCGTAGCGGGCGACAGCGAATCAGCTTTTGCGCGATCTTATTGTCTCGGGCGAGAGTGGCCTGCTGTCGCCCGCTGCGCGGGCTTCCGGTGCCGATCGCTACGGCACCCAGGCTCGCAGACTCGCTCTGGGCTACACGCTTTTGCCCACTACGTGGGCTCCTCCATCAGATGTCGTTTCCACTTCCGTCCTCGCGATCTCCCTGCTATCCTCTACGGCTATGAAACGCAACACACTCTCGATAGTCTTCGCCACTTTGGTACTTGTTGCTGCTTCGTCAGCGCTTCCCATAGCCGCCACGAACGACAAGCTCGCGAACATTCCGAAAGCGGAATACCGCGCGCGCCGGCAGAAACTCCTCGATCAAATCAAAGACGGCGTCGTCGTGTTGATCGGCGCGCGCGAGGAAGACCTCGGCGAGGTCGGGCGCTTCCGCCAGCACAATGACTTCATGTATCTCACCGGCGTTCAGACCCCGGCAGCGTATCTGATTCTCGTTCCCGCCGGCGCCGTCGCCGACAAGCCGTCGAGCGAAACCGTCTTCATACCGGCTCGCGACATGACCCACGAAAGGTGGACCGGAGTTCAAATCGGTCCCGGCGAAGAAGCCGAGCGATTGTTCGGGCTTCGAGAAGTCGCGGCCTCAACCGCTTTCAAGGATCGATTGGCCCAGTTGGTTGCGACTGTCGAGGGCAAACCCGCGCCGAAGATCTACACCGTGATTCCAACCGGCCCGGGCGCGGACACCAGCCGCGAGAGCCGCTTCGTCGAGATGCTTCACCAGACGTTTCCAAAGCATCAGATCGTCGATGTCTCGAAGACAATCGGCGAAATGCGCAAGGTCAAATCGCCCGCGGAAATCGAGCTGCTTCAAAAGGCGGTCGACATATCAAACGAAGGTCATCGCGAGATCGTGCGCGCGATCAAGCCCGGCGCTTATGAGTATGAAGCGCAAGCGGCGCTCGAAGCAGTGTGGACGCGCATGGGATCCGAGCGCCCGGGCTACCCCTCGATTGTCGGGTCTGGAATCAACGGCACGATTCTTCACTACAACGAGAACCGAAAGCGCATCGAAGCGGGCGAGCTCGTGGTCGTCGACGCCGCGGCCGAGTACAGCTACTACACCGCCGACATCACGCGCACCTATCCCGCTTCGGGCAAATTCACACCACGTCAGCGCGAGGTATACCAACTCGTGCTCGATGCGCAGCGCGCTGCTGAAAAAGCTTACGTGCCCGGTAAATCGAGCATGAAGGATATCCAGGACGCCGCCCGTGAGGTCATGAAGGCGAGTTCCGTGCGCGACAAGCACGGCAAAACGCTCGAGATCTATTTCATTCACGGGCTCGGTCATTGGATTGGCATGGACGTGCACGATACAGGCGCCTACGGTGTTTTACCCGCCGGTTCAGTGATAACAATCGAGCCGGGAATTTATCTGCCCGAGGAAGGTTTCGGGGTCAGGATCGAAGACGATTACCTGGTGACCGACAAGGGGCTCGTGAAGCTGAGTGCCAAGCTTCCTTCCGAGCCGGATGACATCGAGAGAATGATGCAAAAAGCGGCCGCGCACCCGGCTGCGAAGTAATCGAGTCGTCTCGCCTCTTTCTTAACAATTATTATTGACCCGAGCCGTCTGGCATCTTAGTCTTTCCGCAGTCAGACGGCTCTCATTCCCCCGTTTGGATAATAGCCCCGACAAAATCCTGTGAGCGTGAAATGGAAATCAAAGGCGCTATTCTTGAGTCTCGTCTTCAATTCGTCAAAGATCGCTTCGGCGTGAAGGCGGTTGAGGACGTGCTGGCAGCGTTGCCGGCTTCGGACCAGGCAACACTTCGAAAGCCTCTTAATCCTGCGGGCTGGTATCACTTTCAAACGAGTGAGCACCTCGACGACTCGATCGTTCGGGTAATCGGGCGAGGCGACGCGACCTTGTTCGAAGAAATGGGGGCCGCCTCGGCACAGCAGAATCTGAGCGGCATACAAAAGTTCTATCTCGACCCCGGCAATCCACAAGGCTTCATGTTGCGCGCGCCGCTGATCTATCACGTGTATTACGACAAAGGCTGGCGCGACTACAAACCAACCGGTCAGACGACGGGAGTGATGACTACCTACGAAGCCGAAACTTATTCGACCGCCGACTGCATGACAGTCATCGGCTGGTACAAGCAAGCGCTGAGGATGTGCGGCGCGCGAGACGTCGAGATGACCGAGGAAACGTGTCGCGCGCGTGGCGGAGATTGCTGCAGATACCTGGTGAGCTGGAAATAGCAGATCACTAGTTCGTAGTCAGTAGTCCTTAGTCCGTAGTCCGGGCGCTTCTTCTTTTTTCTCTCTCTCCGCATCTGAAAGATCCTGTCCAAATAATTTGACAATCGTCAGAGGTTTGCTGCGCGCAAACCAGCCGCTAGCTTCGCCAAACCCGCTGTAAGAGTTTGATACCACGTCCAACCCTCCAGTGTTCATCACTGGCTCGTATGTTGCACACGTCGGATTCGACAACTACAAACCAACAGGAGGTGCGCAGTGAAAAGAATTATCGCTGGCGCTATCAGTGTGTTGATCTTGAGCATTGGGAATCCCGTGGCTACGAGCGGCCAGACGAAACCGGCTCCGCAGGCGAAATCTACTGCAGCCGATAAAATAAAACGCGACGTCGAATCTCTCGGTAGAGGAAGTCGCGTAACGGTTGTGCTTCGCAATGGAAATGAATACTACGGCGCGATCGGAGACGCGACGGAGGAGTCGTTCGAGCTTCTTGAAATTGATCTCAACCAGAAAATTTCGATCGCGTACAGCGACGTGAGTAAGGTACGAAGCGGCTTTGGGAATCCGAATCCGTACAACGGCAAGCGCTGGCGCCCGGCCTGGCACATCGCCGGAATCGCAATAGCCGTAGGGCTAACGGTGGTGCTGATTGCGGCCGGCGCTTCAGCTTCGCGTTAGTAGCACGCCAAGTTGTTCAAGATTTTGATCAACGGGCAGCCGGCGATTTCTTGTCGCGTGAAACCTTCGGCAGGCTTTCTACACTAACAACCCACGATGAGGCGCGCCTGGTTTGCCGGAGACACACTATGAAGTACGTCATTGCAACAATCGCGATGGGCTTGATGCTCGTTGTTCACGCTGCGCCTCAAAACACCGATTCGTCAAAAGCTCTGCCAACAATTGATCAACTACTCGAAAAATACATTCGAGCAATCGGGGGCCGCGAGGCGAACGAGAAGATCAAGTCTCGAATTGCCACGGGCGAGTGGGATAACCTCACGCGAGGCGTTCGCTTCCCGATCGAGATCTACTCCAAAGCGCCAAATAAACGTGTCGAGATACTGGACACAACTGAGAACCGAGGCGTCACCGGACGCGGCTACGACGGCGCGAGCGGTTGGTCGATGAACATGACCGAAACCGGCTTGCGGCATCTTGAAGGCGCGGAGCTTGCGATGATCGAGCGCGAATCCGTTTTCTATCCAGCGCTCAGATTGGATCACCTCTACAAACGTCTCACGGTAACGTCGAAAGAAAACATCGACGGCCGCGACGTTTTCGTCGTTGAAGCGATTCCGGAATCTGGAAACCCGGAAAAACTTTACTTCGAGTCCGCGTCGGCTTTGTTGTTGCGCAGAGACGTCATCTACGGCAAGACGCCGGTGCATCATTACTTCGAAGATTACAAAGATATTGACGGCATCAAACTGCCGTTGACGCTGCGATCGGAAGGACCGATAAAACTTGTAACACGAATAAAAGACATCAAGCACAACGTTGCAATCGACGACGCGAAATTCAAATCACCGATTCCCAACTGATCAACCGCCCGGCAGGACTCACCACTGAAATGCTTTTCAACCCGGATCGCTCCTGAGCTACTATTCCGATATCAACAAGCGAGGCGGGCAGGAGCTCCAATGTCATTGCGAATACTGGCGATCTTTGCAATAACCGAATTTGTTTTATGTCTCACGCCAGGCCCGGCGGTGTTGCTGGTTGTCTCGCAAAGCATGCGAAGCGGGTTCGAGTCGAGCTTGCGGGGAGCGGCGGGGATACTCACGGGCAATGCGATCTATTTTGTGTTGTCCGCGGTGGGACTCGGAGCGCTGCTGATGGCTTCGGCGACTCTGTTCAATGTGATCAGATGGGGAGGCGCGGCTTATCTGATCGCGGTGGGTTTGAAGTTGCTCTTTGCAAGGCGGCGCGTCGATGATTCGCGGAAGGACGGCGCTCAACCAAGGTGCTCGGCGAAATTGTTCTCCGAAGGCTTGCTTACTCAGCTTTCGAATCCCAAAGCGATCGTATTCTTCAGCGCGCTGCTGCCACAGTTCGTGACTCCCGGCGCCGGCGTGGCGGCGCAGTTCGCGGTGCTGGGAGTGATATCGCTGATCGTCGAACTGATCGTGTTGACGACTTACGGTTTTGCGGTGGAGCGAGGCACCCGGCTGATTGCGAATTCGAGAATGTCGGTAATACCGGAGCGTGTTGCGGGCGGATTTCTGATTGGCGCAGGCGTGAGTCTGGCGGCGATGCGAAGGATCTGAGCGGAAGTTGGGGATTAGGGCGCGGGAATGGAGAACTCGGTAGGAGCGACCTGTCTGTAGAGTGAGGCGTTGTTTTACCAGTCGGTAACTCCGTAGGAGTAACCTCACCTCGGAACATGCCACGGTCACTCCTACGGAGTTACGCAATCGTCGCGCGCGGCTCTTACTACAGACAGGTCATCCCTACGGGATGGATTGCACCGCTACGAACCCTTGAAAGTAAAAAGGAAAAATTGAATGCCAGGTATTGATTTCCACGATTGTGCCGGTAGAATTGAGGCTATCAAAACAGCTATCGGTGTTTGAGCCGCGGAGATTATGCGACTGGCCTTTCGCCGTGTGCCTCGCGGGTTTCGTCAAGGACGCGTTTTAGGTATTCGAATGTCTCGTGCTGTTCAGCCTCATCCTCTTTCAGAAAGGAGTCAAGCACGTCCAGCGCGACTGGCACATCGATTTTCTGAAGCACGAAACCCGAAGGGCGCGGACAATCTATAGCCAACTCATCCTGAGCGGGCTGACTGAGAGCGTCGTCTGACTGGGCATTCGGCTGATTCATTTCCGTGGGCTCCCTTTCAACTTTTACAACTTGCAGTTTATCACGAGAGGCGGCATAGGGCTCGCAATGCAGAGGGTGCGCGTCAGGTTTTCGCGCCTCCGAAAAAGAGAGAGTTGAAGAGCGGGAAAACCTCCCCGCCCGAGACTGTGTAAAAACTCCGAGGATGCCACGGGCTTGTCCCGTTGGAGGTTCACGGTGCCTGCCACATACGGCCGACTTGGGGCCAAGGATGCCACGGGCTTGCCCCGTGGAGGTTTCACGCTCGCAGCTAATCGCCGAATAGCCTTGCCTCCAAACTAGCAGACACGTGAATCTCCACGGGGAGCCCGTGGCATCTAGCCAGCCGCTTGCAATTCGTTGTGGCAGCGATTGTGAACCTCCAACGGGACCAGCCCGTGGCATCTCCGCAGGTTCACACCACTAAGCCTCCTGCGCTAGTATTGCCGTCACTCGACACCGAGCGAGAGGCGTTCAATGGAAAGCATCCTTCAAGACATTCATTACAGTTTGCGGGCGTTGAAAAGAACACCCGCCTTTACCGCCGCATCGGTCATCGTGCTTGCGCTCGGTATCGGAGCAAGCACTTCGATCTTCACCGTAGTCAACTCCGTTCTCCTGAGGCCGCTTCCATATCCCGAATCGGATCGGCTGGTCATGCTCTGGGAAACCAATCCTCGATTCAAGATTGCCGGAGACGCGCTGCCCGTAACGCCCGGCAGCTTCATGGATTGGCGAGAGCAGAACACCAGCTTCGAACAAGTCGCCGCGTTTGGAACTTCGCAACTCAACCTCAGTGGAGACGGTGAGCCCGAACGAGTCGCTTGCTCGAGCGTGTCCGCAAACTTCTTCGAGTTGATGCGCGTCGCCCCAATGCTCGGACACGCTTTCAACGATGAAGACGAAAAACCGGGGGCCGCGCGCGTTGCCGTTATAAGCTACGCGTTGTGGCAACGGCGGCTCGCGGGCGCCGCTGACGCAATCGGAAAGACACTCACGCTCGACGGCGAGAGCTACTCGATCATCGGCGTCGCGCCCGAAGGATTTCAGTTTCCACGAGCCGGCGAGTTGCCATATTCCACGGGCGTCACGACGAACACCGATGTATGGAAACCGATGACGCTCACGGATGAGTTCATAAACAGGAAGCGCGCTAATCATCAACTCTCGGTGCTTGCCAGATTGAAAGCGGGCGTCACGCTCGACCGGGCGCGAACTGACATGAAAGCCATCGCGGCTCGCGCCGAGCAAGACATTCCGAATAGCAAAGGCATTGGCGTGAAGCTGGTGCCGCTTGCCGAACAGGTGGTGGGAAATGTTCGCACCGGCTTGCTCGTGCTCGCGGGAGCGATCGGACTCGTAATGTTGATCGCCTGCGCCAACGTTGCGAATCTGATGCTCGCGCGAGCAGCGGCACGCACAAAAGAGATCGCAATTCGCGCCGCGCTTGGAGCGAGCAGGTTTCGAATAATTCGCCAGTTAGCGACCGAGGCGATACTTGTTGGATTGGCGAGCGGCCTCTCCGGACTCGTGTTGAGTCACTGGGGCGTTAAGAGTCTTGTCGCACTCGCCGGCTCGAATCTTCCTCGCACAAATGAAATCGCCGTGGATTTCCGCGTGGTCGCCGTCACATTTGGAATGGCTCTCTTGAGCAGCGTGCTGTTCGGCTTGCTTCCGGCGATCGGGGCTTCAAAGGTGAACCTGGGTCAGTCGCTGAAACAGGGAACAACGACGCAGGGCACATTTCATCGCAACCGGCTGCGAGGCGCGTTGGTTGTAGCCGAGATCGCGATCTCGCTTGTTTTGCTCATCGGCTCGGGTTTGATGATCAAGAGTCTCGCGCGCGTGCTCGCGGTCGATCCGGGTTTCCGGCCCGACAACACGCTCACACTGCGCATTACGCTCGCCGGATCGAAGTATCCAAACGCGATTCAGCAAATCGCTTTCTTTCAGGATGTGAACCGTCGTGTGGCTGCGATTCCGGGAATGCAGTCGGCAGGTTTGATCTCTTCGGCGCCGCTCGGGGGAGGCCTTTATGCGGGAGGCTTCTCAATCGAATCACAATCAGCCGCGTCTGATCCACAAGATCAAACATCGGACCGGCGCATGATCAGTTCGGAGTATTTCAAAACACTGGGCATTCCTCTTATTGAGGGCCGGGCATTTAGTGATCGGGATGATCAGAATTCACTGGGCGTAGCGATCGTCAGCGAGAGTCTTGCCCGGCGATTTCTCCCGAACGAAGACGCGATCGGCAAACGAATAAAGCTCGGTGGCCGGGATTCGACGCGCCCGTGGCTGTCGATTGTCGGAGTTTGTGGCGACGTCCGAGACACCGCGCTCGAAAGCGACGCGCGTCCCTGCGTGTATGTTCCTTATCCGCAGTTCGCGGTATTGTCGATGACCCTGGTAGCCCGCACGGCCGTCGATTCGAAGACGCTCGTAACCGCTATCCGCGAAGAAGTGTGGACGGTCGACAAGGATCAGCCGATCACCGATGTGAAGACGATGTCGGCGTATGTGTCGAACTCCGTCGCGCCTCGAAGATCGAACGCGATTTTGCTGGGATCGTTCGCGGCTGTCGCGCTGGCGCTGGCATCGGTCGGAGTCTACGGCGTGATCGCGTATTCGGTGACCCAGCGCGTCCGAGAGATCGGCATACGCATCGCGCTTGGCGCCGAGTCCGGCGATGTGATCAGGCTGATAGCCGGACGAGGGCTTGCGCTGGTGTCTGCGGGGATCGTGATCGGCCTGGCCGGGGCGCTTGCGTTGACGCGAGTGATGTCGAGTTTGCTTTATGGTGTCAGGCCGACCGATCCGTTCGCGTTCACGCTCGTGACACTACTGCTGATTGGAGTTGCGGTGTTGGCGAGCTACATTCCCGCGCGCCGGGCTACGAAAATCGATCCGATGGCCGCTCTTCGATCAGAGTGATTAGGTATTATGAAACGCTAATGGCACATTCTCGCAGATCGACATATAATGCCGTCATAGAGAATCTAAGAAGCGTCAAGAGCGCACCGGAGCTTTAGATCGTGGAAACCCTGCCTAAACTCACAAGCACGGACTTGGAACTCTTGCCGGAGGACGGCAAGCTTTACGAGTTGATTGAAGGAGAACTCTACGTGTCTCGACAGCCATCATGGGATCACCAATATTCCTGTCTTCGCTTGGGAAGATTTCTAGATGAGTGGAACGAGCAGACTGGCATGGGAGTAGTTAACGCCGCGCCCGGCGTAATTTTCGCCGAGGATGACGATGTCGCGCCGGATCTTGTCTGGATCAGCAATGCCAAACTCAGCGAGGCGCTGGGTGACGACCGAAAACTTCACTCCGCTCCTGAGTTGGTTATCGAGGTTTTGTCCCCGGGCTTTTCAAACCAACAGCGAGATCGCCAGGCGAAACTGAAACTCTATGGCCGCCGCGGGGTGCAGGAATACTGGATCGTGAACGGACAAGAACGTGAAGTGGAAATGTATCGACATGACGGGACCGGCCTATGCTTATGGGCCACGCTCAGGAGGGAAGATTTATTGGAGTCCCCTTTGCTGCCTGGTTTCTCGTGCAAGGTTAACAGGGCTCTTCTTTGACTGAAACGCGCGAGACTAATGGCCCTCCGCGCACGACTCCATCCATCGTCTGTTGTCGGAACATTATGAGGTCGGAGCTATCTGCCGAATTGCTCCAGTCGCTTCGGGCGTCTCGCAAGCAAATAGATTAGAGCGCCGATACACCCGCCTAAGAGGACAATCAAGATCCATACGATCTTGTCTGATCCGGCAGGTTCGTTGGTCGCGCAGTCGACGATCATCCAAACCCAGAGAGATCCGCCGCCGACGACTGTCAATATGATAAACAATTCCGGCAGGCCTAGTGATCCCATCAGTCACCTCCTCAATTCAAACGCGATCGCCACAACAAGGACACGGCGATTGTACGGAATAGCACACTCAAACACAAAGGCTGATCAGTAGAAGTCACGCAGCCGCATGATATTTTGAAAAGAAGCCTCGCGTCCGGCGTTATACGTGGCCCAGGCTCAATGCTGCTTCCGGGAAAATGCTTTCCCGCAAGTGAACACAACCGCTAGCCCCGACGCTCTTTCACGCCGTCTAATGCCAAGCATTAAAGCATTTACATCGGACCTGTTTGTGGCACGCGGCTTGGCTATCACCCCTCGGAGGCAGTACCGATGCAAGCAGTTATTCCAACCGCTCCGCGCACTCTTATCGCCGATGATCAGCCCGACGTTCTCGAAGCGTTGCGCTTGCTTCTGAAGGGCGAAGGCTATCAAACCGAATCCGTCACAACTCCCGCCGATGTCATCGAAGCGTTGAAAGTTCATGATTTTGATTTGTTGTTAATGGATCTCAACTATGCTCGCGACACAACCTCGGGTCAGGAAGGACTCGAATTGCTTTCGCGCGTCCAGGCCGTCGACAGTTCTCTGCCAATCGTCGTGATGACTGCGTGGGGAAACGTCGAGCTTGCGGTTGAGGCGATGCAACGCGGTGTGCGCGACTTCGTGCTCAAGCCGTGGGAGAACAGCCGGCTGCTTTCGATCCTTAAAACCCAAATTGAGAATGGGTACGTCGAGCGCAAGGCACTAAAGCTCCGAAAGGAACAGGAGCGCGAGATCACTGAAGCCCGCAGCATTCAGCGGCGGTTGCTGCCCGCCGAGATCCCGCAAATCGACGGATGCAGAATCGCGGCCGCGTGGCGTCCGGCTCGCACTGTGAGCGGTGACTACTTTGACGTGCTGAAATTCAGCGACACCAAAGCCGCGCTGTGCATCGCCGACGTTGCCGGCAAAGGCATGCCCGCCGCGTTGCTGATGTCAAACATTCAAGCCGCAGTCAAATCGTTCGCATCCGAATCCATATCGCCCTCCGAGTTGTGCGCGAAAGTGAATCATCTGGTGACCGGCAGCATCGGCGACGATAGATTCATCAGCTTCTTTTATGCAGTCGCCGACGCGAAGCAAAGGAAGGTGACTTACGCGAACGCGGGTCACAATGCGCCGGTACTTGTTAGACGCGACGCGACGTGCGTGCGGCTCGAACCAACAGGCGCGGTGCTGGGCCCGTTTCCGAATTGGAGTTATCAACACAATGAGATCGATCTCGAAGCAGGCGACCGGCTTTTGATGTTTACCGACGGCGTCACCGAAGTGAGAAACGAGATCGGCGATGAATTCGGTGAGGAGAAGCTGATCGAGTTGTTGATTGAGAATAGGGAACTGGACGCGGAGGCATTGCGAGATCGAATCGTGCAGGCAGTTGTTGATTACGGCGGCGGAGAATTTCACGACGACGCAACGTTGATGGTTCTGTGTGCGTGAAACTGGTTTCGGGTTTAGGGTTCCGGGTTCAGAGTTCAGAGTTCAGGGTTCAGGGTTGTGCGTTCAGAGTTCAGGGTTTCGAGTTCAGAGTAAGTGTTGAACCCTGAACCTTAAACCCTGAACAGTCCGTTCGGAGGGAATCATGAAAGATCTCATTCAAGACCTTCGCTACGGCGCGCGAATGCTTCTGAAGAAACCGGCATTCACGTTGATCGCGATTATCACGCTCGCGCTTGGCATTGGCGCGAACAGCGCGATCTTCAGCGTGGTGAACGCAGTGCTGCTGCGTCCGCTTCCGTTTCCGCAGCCGGACCAGTTGGTGATGGTCAACACGACGAACCTCGCCCGCGGCATTACGAGTTTTGGAACTTCGATGCCCGATTTTCGAGCGTGGCGTGAGCGTGCGCGCAGCTTCGAAAAGATGGCCGCCTTCAGCGCTACGAACTTCAACATCTCCGGCTCGACGGAGCCCGAGCGTGTGACGGGTGCGCAGGCATCGGCGGATTTATTCGGCGTGCTTGGCGTGGCCCCGATGCGCGGCCGCGTGTTTACCGGCGAAGAGGAAACCTTTGGCAAGCATCACGTCGTGATCGTGAGCGAGGGTCTGTGGCAGCGGCGATTCGGCGCCGCAGCCAGGCTCACGGATCAAACGATGACGCTCAACGGGGAGCAATACGCAATCGTCGGCGTGATGCCTCTGGCGTTTCAGTTTCCTGATCCGACCGTTGTGTTGTGGACTCCGCTTGCGGTCGCCGATGGAGCCGAGAACAACACGCGCGGCAACTACTGGCTCGGCGTCGTTGGCCGGCTCAAGCGAGGCATCGCGGCGTCGCAAGCACAGTCGGAGCTCGACGGCATTTTTCGGCAACTCGAACAGGAAGACACGCTCTTCGGCGGCTTCGGCACCCGGGTTATTTCGCTGCACGAGTCGACTGTGGGCGCCATTCAGACCGCGCTATTCGTTCTGCTGGCCGCGGTAGCTTTGGTGTTGTTGATCGCGTGCGCGAACGTCGCCAATCTGCTGCTCGCGCGCGCGGCGGCAAGGCAGCGCGAGATCGCAATTCGCACGGCAATGGGCGCGGGCCGCGGACGGTTGATCCGCCAACTGCTCACCGAGAGCTTGTTGCTGGGTCTTGCCGGCGGTGTGCTCGGCTTACTGTTGGCTGTGTGGGGCGTGGACTCGCTCGTAGGCTTGGCGCCAAACGTGCCACGGCTCGCCGAGATCGGAATTGATCGCGCGGTGCTGGGCTTCACGTTTGGCCTCGCGATTCTGACGAGCGTCATCTTCGGACTCGTGCCGGCATTGCAATCGTCGAAAGCTGATCTCAACGAAACTTTGAAGGAAAGCGGGCGCAGCGCGACTGGAGGCATACGGCGCCGCAGACTAGGCAGCGCGTTGGTAGTAGCCGAGGTCGCATTGTCATTTGTGTTGCTGGTTGGCGCGGGTTTGATGATCAACAGTCTTTTGCGATTGCAGCGCGTCAATCCCGGCTTCCGAACGGATCGCATCCTGTCGATGCAGATTGCGCTTCCATCCACCAGGTACACTCAGGAGCGGCCCGAACTGACAGCCGCTTTCTTTCAGCAGCTCGTCGAAAGAGTGAAAACGATGCCCGGTGTTGAGGCTGCAGGCGTGACGTCGGCGCTGCCGCTCACTAACAGCGGCTGGGGCAAACTCTTCACGCTCGAGGATCGCACGCCGCCGAAGTCGCTCGACGATGTTCCAAATGTGCAATATCGACAGGTCAGTCCTGATTACCTCAGCACGCTCGCGATTCCGATCATCAAGGGCCGCGCGTTCAGCGAACGAGATACGCGAGACTCCTTGCCGGTAGCGGTCATAAACGAAACACTCGCGCGCCAGTATTTCGAGGATGCTGATCCGATCGGCAAGCGGCTTTTTCTTGGGCCGCCAGAGGAACTGGTGCCCCCTGGAATTCTCCCGCCCGGTTTCAAGTTCCAGCACTTCACGATCGTTGGGGTGATCGGAGATGTCAGACATAACGGACTGAATCAACCGCTCACGCCGGAGATCTACACATTGCACGAGCAGGAACTCGCCGCAAAGTTTGCGAACCCATCAAACTCGATGTCTCTTGCAGTGCGCACCTCCGTAGAACCGTCGAGTCTTGTTGGAGCGATCCGGCGTCAGGTGCAGGAGCTTGATCGCGAGCAACCGATCGACGGCATCGCAACGATGGAAGAACTGTTGGCGACATCGCTTTCGCAGTCCCGGTTCAGCACGCTGCTGCTTGGAGTCTTTGCCGGTGTGGCTTTGATTCTTGCGGCGGTTGGTCTCTACGGCGTGATGGCTTACCGAGTTGAGCAACGCACTCACGAAATCGGCATACGGCTGGCGCTCGGCGCGCAATCGGGCGATGTGTTGAAGCTGGTTGTGCGGCAAGGGTTGATGCTGGCGATTGCCGGCATAGTGATCGGGTTTGGAGCTGCTTTGATCATCACTCGCGTGATGACAAGCTTGCTCTACGGAGTGACCGCGACGGACCCGTTGACCTTTGCGATCATTCCCGTCGTCCTGACAGGAGCGGCTCTGGCAGCCAGTTTCATCCCGGCACGCCGCGCGATGAAAGTCGATCCGATGGTGGCGCTCAGGTACGAATAAACGGTTCCGGCTTTAGGGTTCGGGGTTCAGGGTTCAGGGTTCAGGGTTCAGGGTTCAGAGTTTAGGGTTCGGGAGTTAAGAATTTCGGGATCAGGGCTTAGGGTGATTAGTTGATTTGATTTCCAACCCTGAACCCTGAACCCGGGACCCTAAACCCGGGAGCCTGAACCCGAAACCCGGAACCCACCGTGCTATGAGGCGAGATTTGTGTGACCGCAGGTGCAAATGAGTAAGCAGGGCCTTGCTTGGCTTGTAGGTTTCTTCGCTGTTGTTTCTTCGTCATCGGCTGCGATGCTCTCAGCCCAAAACGGCGCGCCCGAGGAAGTTCGCAAGGCGCAAGCTCTGGTCCAGGCCAAAGACTACGACGGCGCGATAAAAATCCTTGAAGAGTTTCTCAAGGCTCAGGCTGGTCAACCTCGGCCCGGCGCCTGGAACATCCTTGCGAGCGCCTATCGCAGCAAAGGCGACTACGACAAAGCGCTTCAAGCCTACGCGAAAACAATGACCTCTCCCCAGTACGCGCCGCAGAGCCGGTATAACTCCGCGTGCCTCTACGCGCTAAAGGACAACAAGGACGAAGCGTTCAAGCTGCTCGGGCAACTGCGCGAGTCCGGCAGTTTCGATATGAGCCTGATCTTGTCGGACGACGAATTGAAGGGGCTTCGTAACGATGCGCGCTTTGACAAGCTGATTCCAAAACCCGAAGACTTCGCCAATCCGTTTGTCGAGAAAGTCCGGATCATTCACGAATGGATCGGCGAAGCCAAAGGCGATCAGTTCGGATGGATCGCGCGCAGAATCGGCGACGTTGACCGCGACGGCGTCAACGATCTGGTCACGTCGGCACCGACCCACCTGATCGATGGTCAACCCGCGGGCCGTGTGTATGTTTATTCCGGTAAGACAGGAAAGCTGCTTTGGTCACAGACGGGTCCCGCGGGTGGGAGGCTCGGGATCGGTGTTGAGTGCGCGGGCGACACAAACGCCGACGGCACTGCCGATGTGGTCGCCGCGGCGCCGGGAGCGGGCAAGGCTTATGTCTATTCGGGCAAGGATGGAAAGATTCTGCTCACGCTCGGAGCGGGCGATCCAAACGAAATGTTCGGACGGCACGCATCGGGCGCGGGTGACATCAACGGCGACGGATACGCCGATGTGATTATTGGAGCGCCCGGCAACAACAACGCCGGCCAGGGCGCGGGGCGCGCTTATGTTTATTCGGGCAAGGACGGCTCTCTGTTATTGACGCTTGACGGCGAGCGTGCAGGCGACGCCTTTGGCAGCGCGGTCGCGGGCTACAAAGACAAGCGAAATGCGTTTCTGCTCGTTGGCGCTCCAAACGCTGGACCGAAAAACAACGGCAGGGTCTACGTATACGCCGGACTGACGAGCAAAACAAAATTCACAATCGAAGCCGACGAAACCGGCGCGCAACTCGGCGCGATGTTCCTCTCCGTCGTGGGCGATGTCAACGGAGACAAAATCCCCGACATCTACGCTTCGGACTTTTCAAACAACGCGAAAGGAAATTTGACCGGCCGAATCTACGTCGTATCCGGTGCTGACGGGCGGCGGCTTCTGACGTTGACCGGAGAAACGGCAAACGACGGTTTTGGCATTGGTCCCGCCGACGCAGGCGATGTGAATCACGATGGCTTTGACGATCTGATCGTCGGCGCGTGGCAGCATTCGAGCGCGGCCGGTTCGGGCGGCAAAGTCTATCTGTATTCGGGCAAAGACGGAAGCCTTATGCGAGCGTACACCTGCCGAATCCCCGGCGACACATTTGGCTTTGACGCCACCGAGATTGGCGACGTGGACGGCGACGGCGCAATCGATTTTCTGGTGACCTCTGCCTGGAGCGGCATCAACGGATTTCACTCCGGGCGCGTGTTCATTATTTCGGGAAAAGGCTAATGGGGTTCTGGGTTCTGGTCCGGATTCTGCGCTCTGCGTCCTCTGCGTACTCTGCGGTTGAACTGCTTCTTAACCGCCGAGGACGCAGAGAACGCAGAGGAGTCAGAATCGAAACCAGAAACCGATTTTCAAGGATACAAAGCATGAAGGGTAGACGTTGGAGCATAGATACCTTGATAGCCGTGGCAATAACGTTTTCGACAATCGTGAACGCCAGGGCCGATGAGCCGAAGTCGGCGCGTTACTATCGCCAGCAAGCGGCACTCGCGTACAAGGCAAAGGACTACGCGCTCGCCGCCGAGAATTTCAACAAGGCTCTCACGCTGATTCCCGATCATCCGACGTTGTTGTACAACCTCGGTGCAATCTCGGCGCTTCAGGGTAAAAAGGCCGGCGCCATCGCGTACTTATCCAGGCTCACCGAGATGGGCCTCGCGCTTCACCCGGAGAAGGATAAGGATTTCGATTCGATCAAGGAGAGCGCTGAGTTCAAAGACATACTGAAACGATTTGAGAGCAACAAGGCTCCCGTCGTCAATAGCTCGACTGCCTTCACGATCCACGAAAAAGGATTGATCACCGAAGGCCTCGCTTACGATCCCGTCGATGAAACGTTTTTCATCAGCAGCATTCACAAGCGAAAGATCCTCAGCATCTCGAAGAGCGGAGAAGTTAAGACCTTTGCGACTGAAGGTGCCGGTTTGTGGAGCGTGCTCGGCATGAAGGTCGATCAAAAGCGGCGGCTTCTGTGGGTTACCACGAGCGCGTTCACGCAGATGGAAAACTACAAAAAGGAGGAAGATGGAAGCGCGGCGGTGTTCAAGTTCGATCTGCGCACGAGAAGGCTCCTAAAAAAGTATCCGCTTTCGAATGCAAAGAAACACGCCCTCGGTGATTTGACGATTCAATCTAACGGCGATGTGTATACGACTGACAGCGTGTCGGCGGCGATCTATGTGATTCGCGCGCAGCCGGACGAGATCGAGTTGTTTTTGGAAGACCCGGGTTTTGTATCGCCTCAAGGTCTCGCGTTCTCGACGGACGAACATCATTTATTCATGGCCGATTACTCGACCGGGCTGTTCGACATAGACGTGAGCACGAAGAAAGTCACGCACCTCGGTCCCGTTGCCGGTCAGACGCTGCTTGGAATAGACGGGCTCTATTTTTACAAGGGCAGTTTGATCGGCGTGCAGAACGGCGTGAGCCCGCAACGCGTGGTTCGAATAACGCTGAGCAAGGACCTTCGCCGTGCCGAGAAGTTGCGAGTCATCGAAGCGAGCAATCCGATTTTTCTCGAACCGACGCTCGGCGTTTTGGTTAACGGCGAATTCTATTTCATCGCGAACAGCCAGTGGCCGTTGATCGGCGAGGACGGCAAATTTGCCGACGAAACGAAGCTACTCGACCCGGTTGTGTTGAAGATCAAGCTCGACCGTTGACGACCCGCGCGTTGCTGCGCGAGGATGGCGGTTACCCGCGAAATGATTATGAGAAAAGTTCTCCCCGTTTTTGCGCTGCTGCTTTCAGCAGCGCTCTCTGCAGGAAGCTCCGGCGCCGCGAGTGTCCGCACACACGCGGTTGGTCGTCGGGTTGATGCCGCGGGCTTGATCGCATTGCGCGCGGCGCTAGCGGAAAAACTGAAGTCACTTCACGAGGCGGCGTCGTTTCCCGGAGCAACTCTTGGTTTTGTTCTTCCCGGCGGCAGATCCGGCTCGGTTTCCGTTGGCACGGCCGATATCGAAAGAAAGATTCCTCTCAAACCCAACGATCGCATGCTCGCCGGCAGCATCGGCAAGACTTATGTGTCGGCCGCGATGCTCGGGCTTGTCCAGGAAGGCAAGGTGAATCTCGACTCGAAGATCGAGCGATGGTTTGGAAACGAGCCGTGGTTTTCGCGATTGCCAAACGCGCGGGACATCACGCTTCGGATGTTGATGAATCATTCGAGCGGAATACCCGAGCACGTGCTCGATAAGAAATTCATCGCCGAGATGAGAAAAGATCCCGATCGTATCTGGAGGCCCGAAGAACTGATCTCCTACGTCCTCGATGCCAAGCCGCTCTTTGCCGCCGGCAAGGGTTGGTCATACGCCGACACGAATTACATTCTCGTTGGGATGATCTTCGAGCGAGTCACAAAGAAAACCGTTTACGGTGAAGTCGAACGCCGAATCCTGAAGCCGCTCAAACTCGAGCGCACGATCCCCTCCGATCGGCGAGTGCTGCCTGAAGTGATAACCGGCTACTCGATGCCAAACAGCCCGTTTGGTTTCGAAGGCCGAGTGATCGTGGATGGGAAATTCATCATCAATCCGCAGATGGAATGGACCGGCGGTGGCTTCGCTTCGACCGCCGAAGACCTCGCGCGTTGGGCGAAGCTGCTCTACGAAGGCAAGGTGCTCAAGAAGGAAACGCTCGATCAGATGTTGACCGGAGTCGATGCGAAGGAAGGACGTGGAAGCGGCGCCGGGAACAAGTACGGGCTTGCGGTGCAGATCAGAACAAGCGATTGGGGAGTGAGCTACGGCCACGGAGGGTGGTTCCCCGGATACATTTCGGAGATGGAATATTTTCCTCAGCGGAAAATCGCGGTCGCAATCCAATTCAACACCGACGCGGGCCGGGCTCTTAAGAAATCCGGAAGAGCTTACATCGCCGACGCGATGCGGATCATCGTCGCCGAACTAGAAAAGAAGAAGGCTGCCTGAAGGATGATTAACGCGAAGTTCCTTTGTCTGCTTATCGCGCTTGCCCTGACCGGGGCGCTGACGCCTGCTCAGTCGGGTCAATCGGGTGTTCCGTCGCTCGCGCTCCTGCACGTGACGGTGATCGACGGGACTGGCGCGCCGCCAAAGCCCGACATGACCGTGATCATAGTCGGCTACCGGATCGCTGAAATCGCGAAGAGTAATGCTGTCTCAATACCTCGCTCCACGAGGACGATTGATGCGACGGGATCGTTCCTGATTCCGGGCTTATGGGATATGCACGCGCACCCGGATGATCCGGAACTGTGGCCAGTGAATCCGCCGCCGAAAGAAAAAGAGAAGTTGCTTACACTGCTGATAGCAAACGGCGTGACCGGGATTCGCGATATGGGCGGCGACTTGAAACTGTTGCAGGATTGGCGCGCGCGCGTGGGCGCCGGCACGATGATTGGGCCTCACGTCTATGCGTGTGGCCCGCTGCTCGATGGCCCGAAGCCGATGTGGCCGGGCTCGATTGCGATCTCAACCGCGGAGCAGGGACGCCAGGCGGTGCGCGATCTGAAACAGAAGCGCGCCGATTTCGTAAAAGTGTACTCGCTGTTGCCTCGCGAGGCTTACTTCGCGATCGCCGATGAATCGAAGAAGGTGAAACTCCCGTTCGCGGGACACGTTCCGGATTCGGTGACGCCCGAAGAAGCATCGGACGCGGGCCAGGCTAGCGAAGAGCATCTGTTGCAAATCGTCGAGGCTTGTTCCGATCGCGAGGCGATCAAGAAGAAAGTCGATGAGCTTCGCGAAGCGGGAGCGACGCCTGTTGACCGGCGGCGCGCTTACATCGAGACGATGCTTGCGACATTCGACGGCAAGAAAGCCGAAGCGTTGTTTGCGAAATTTGTAAAGAATAACACATGGATTACGCCTACGGTGATCGTCTGGCAGAACAACGCCTCATTCGAAGACGACTCGGCGAAGTATGCGGACCGGATGAAGTATCTGCCGCGTTATATCCGTGAGTATTGGGACCCGAAAAACAACGCGCATTTGAAGGGCCGGTCACCGGAACGGCTTGCGGCGGAGAAGCTTCTGGTTAAGAAGTATCTGGAAGTAATTGGCGCAATGCAGCGCGCGGGAGTAAAGCTGATGACGGGCTCGGATTTCGGCGCGAACCCGCTGCTCTTTCCCGGCTGGGGTATTCATGACGAGATGGCGCTGCTCGTGCGAGCGGGGCTCACGCCAATGGAAGCGATTCAGGCGGCGACGAGGAATCCGGCGACGTTTCTCCGACTCGATAAATCGGTTGGCACGATTGAGAAAAACAAGCTCGCGGATATGGTGTTGTTGAGCGCGAATCCGCTCGAAGACATCAACAACACCAGAAAGATTGCGGCGGTGTTCTTTCAGGGGCGAATGTTCGATCGGCCTGAGCTGAATCGCATGCTCGCCGCACTGGCGGTCAACAGCGGCGCGAAGTAAGACTCGCAATGATCAAGGGCACGCGACAGTTTCAATTCCGGCCACTCACCTCGGATCGATGGGGCGATTTCGAGACGCTGTTCGGCGCGCGCGGCGCTTGCGGAGGTTGCTGGTGCATGTTGTGGCGCTTGAAACGCTCGGAGTTTGAAAAACAGAAGGGCGACAAGAACAAAGCAGCGTTCAAAGCCGTTGTTGATTCAGGCGAAGCCCCCGGGATTCTCGCATACGCAAACGGAAGCGCGATCGGCTGGTGTGCAGTCGCGCCACGCGAGACGTATCCGGCTCTCGATCGCTCGCGAGTCTTGAAGCGAATTGATGACAAACCTGTTTGGTCGATCGTTTGTTTGTTCATCGCAAAAGAATATCGACGCAAAGGAGTGTCGGTAGAACTGTTGAAAGCAGCGGCCCAATATGTTCGTAAGCGTGGAGGAAGGCTCGTCGAAGGTTATCCGGTCGAGCCGCGCAAGGACGCGATGCCGGATGTGTTCGCGTGGACGGGCGTGGCTTCGGCGTTTTTGAAGGCGGGCTTCGTCGAATGCGAGCGGCGATCTGAAACGCGCCCGATAATGCGGCGCGATCTCGCGGCGGGCGTTTAGAGTACGCGGGTGTTCAGAGTACCGTGGGCGTTCAGAGTACCGGCTTTAGCCGGGTAGTGCTACTGCGAGTTCGCGGATTTTTTAGTCGGGTAGTTTTCAGAATAGAAGCGGCAGACTCGAAGTAACACTACCCGACTAAAGTCGGTACTCTGAACACCCGCAGTCTCAAATCGAAGGAGGACGAATGAACCATCGGATTAGAAAACACACAATTAAGGCAGCAACGTGCTTTGTCTTGTTGAGCGCAAGCCTGGGGGCTTCGGCAAGCGCTCGAGTTCCTCAAGCCGACAAGCCATCGCCGCCCGCGGCGAATGCATCGGATGTAGCATCGATGGATTCAATAGTCGCCGCGCTCTACGACGTCATCTCCGGACCGGCCGGCAAGAAACGCGATTGGGACCGATTCCAATCGCTGTTTATTCCCGGCGCGCGGTTGATCCCGACCGGCAAGCGACAGTCAGGCGAGATCGGCAGCCGAGTGAGCACAGCGGAGGGATACGCGGCTGCGAACAACAAGTTTCTGGAAGAGAATGGATTCTTCGAAAAGGAAATCGCGCGGCGTACTGAGAGCTTCGGTAACATTGCGCACGTCTTTAGCACCTACGAATCGCGGCACAAGGCCGAGGACCCGAAGCCCTTCGCTCGGGGCATCAACAGCATTCAGTTGATGAACGACGGCAAGCGCTGGTGGATCGTCACCGTGTTCTGGCAGGGAGAAGGCCCGGACAATCCGCTTCCGGAAAAGTATCTGAAGAAGTAAGCGCAATGGAATCACCAATGAGACGTCTTTACTTTGTGGTATTGATAGCGGTCGTTCTGGCCGGCCGTCACTCCAACGCGCAGGAGACTCGTACCACGTCCATTGCCAATCCCGCCCTTCGGAGGGAATTACTCAAGCGACTCGAGAAGGATCAGGCAATTCGCGATGAGATGATTGCGAAGGGCGCATTCCAGCCGGAGGGTTCGCTGTTTAAGCGCATGATTGAGTTGGACGCGGAGAATACGCCGTGGATGAGGGGCATCGTCAAGCAATATGGATGGCCGGGGCCGGAACTGGTTGGCAAGGATGGGACCGAAGCCGCGTTCCTCCTGGTTCAGCACGCCGAACACAGCTTTCAAAAGGAAATGCTGCCGCTGGTGACGGATGCATACCACGCTCATAAGCTCAGTGGGCAGAATTACGCGCTCTTGCTCGATCGGGTGCTTGTCAGGGATGGCAAGCCGCAGATCTACGGAACGCAGGCGAAGGGCGTCGATAAGTGGAACGGCCACGAGCCGGTATTCGACCCCATTGAAGACGAGGCCAACGTCGACCGTCGTCGAGCCGAAGTCGGACTTCCGCCGATGGCCGAGTATGTGAAGGCCCTGAAAGAAGTGTATTTTCCAAAGGACAAGCATCGCTTGTAGTCCGCCTTCGGGCGGAAGTTTGTAGGATGAAACATAAATAGCGCAGACGCTGCGAGCTCCGGCTGAAAGCGGAACTGCGTGCTCTTCACAGGAGGAAATCGGCTTTATGCTTAAACGAATGTTGCAGGCCGCACTGGTGGCGGCGATTCTCATCATCGCAGTATCCGCCTCAGCGCAGACAAAGCTTTTGCGCTTTCCCGATATTCACGGGGACAAGGTGGTCTTCACGTACGGAGGTGACCTGTGGACCGCTTCCGTATCGGGTGGAACCGCGACACGCCTCACTGCTCATCCCGGCGTTGAAGTCTTCGGCAAGTTCTCGCCCGACGGCAAGTGGATCGCTTTCACTGGCCAGTACGACGGTGACGAACAGGTCTACGTAGTCCCCGCGACCGGCGGCGAGCCGGAACAGCTCACGTTTTATCCTGCGAAGGGACCGTTGACGCCGCGTTGGGGTTATGACAATCAGGTCTACGGCTGGACGAATGACGGAAAGTCGATCGTGTTCAAATCGCAACGCGATTCGTGGACGCTTCCAATCGCGCGGCTCTACACGGTTCCCGTCACCGGAGGGCCGGCTACTCCGCTGCCGATGCCCGAAGCCGGATCCGGGGCGTTCTCGCCCGACGGCTCGCGAATGGTCTACTCGCCTCAGTCGCGCGACTTCAGAACCGAAAAGCGATATGGCGGCGGCCAGGCGAATCAACTTTACATATTCGATCTGAAGTCGCTCGACGCGAAGAAGATCAGCGATAATCCGCGTCCAAGCCGCGATCCGATGTGGATCGGCAACACGATCTACTTCAACTCGGATCGCGACGGGCACTTCAATCTCTATGCGTACGATCCCGCGAGCGGCAGGACTTCTCAGGCGACGACGCATAAGCCGTGGGATGTGCGCTGGCCGAGCGCCGATCGCGAAGGCCACATAATCTATGAACTCGACGGCGAGCTTCGCATACTCGATACGAAAAGCAAGAAGGACACGGCGATGTCCATCACCGTTCCGGATGACGGACTGGCGCGAAGGCCGAGTCGAATCAACGTCGCGCAGTTCATCGAAGACGCATCGCTCAGTCCCAAAGGGGAACGCGTGCTCTTCTGCGCGCGAGGCGACATATTCACCGCGCCGGTCGAAAAGGGACCAACTCGCAACCTGACGCACTCCTCGGGTGCGCACGACAAATGGCCTCGCTGGTCGCCCGACGGATCGCGAGTCGCATTTATCTCGGACAAGTCAGGCGAAGAAGAAGTGTGGGTCGTTGCGCAAGACGGGGCGTCGCCGGCGGAACAGGTAACCACGGGCGGCAAGGCGTTTCGCTACGCGCCCGAGTGGGCGCCCGACGGCAAGCGAATCGCGTTCGGAGACAAGGACGGCAAGATTTTCGTTCTGACTCTTGCCGACAAGAAGCTCACCGAGATCATCGATTCGACGCGCGGGCAGATTCGCGATTACGCGTGGTCGCCTCGCGGCAATCACCTCGCGTTCAGCGTACCGAACGACACAGGGTTTCGGTCGATCTACATCTGGAGCGCCTCGGACGGCCAGCTTCACAAGATCACCGATCCGTCGTTCAACGCAAACGGTCCCGCGTGGGACCCGCAAGGGAATTATCTTTACTATCTGAGCGACCGCGAATTCGCGCCGCAAATTTCTTCTTTTGAATTCAACTACGCGACCAACAGAACAACGGGTATCTTCGCGATGGCGCTTCGCAAGGACGTGAAGAGTCCGTTTCCCCCCGAAAGCGACGAAGTGACAATCACAAAGGAAGAAGGCGACAAACCCAAGGAACCCGAGAAAAAAGACGCCGCGCCTGCTCCAAAACCTCCGGCTGATCTGGTGATCGACTTCGACGGGCTTGCATCGCGAGTAGCGAAAGTTCCAATCGAAGCCAACAACTACAGCGGGCTCTCGGTGAAGACCGGGCACTTGCTCTACTCGGTTGGCCCGTCGTTCTATTACGGCCGGCAAGGTGAGAAGCCGCCTTCGCTTCGCATCTATGCGATCAAGGAACGCAAAGAGACGACGCTCGTCGATGATATGCGCGGCTGGGTGCTTTCGGATGACGGCTCGAAAGTGCTGGTCGCCGGGCCCGGTGGAAGCTGGGCGATGTACGACGCGACTCCGGTTGGCGAGCGAACCCGAAAGCCTGTTTCAACAGCGGGCTTGGCCGTCGATCGCGTGCCCGCCGAAGAGTGGGAGCAAATATTCAACGAAGCGTGGCGGCGTTATCGCGATTTCTTCTACGTGCCGAACATGCACGGCTACGACTGGGAAGCGCTGCGGCAGCAGTACAAACCGCTTCTGAAATACGTCGCGCATCGATCAGATCTGAACTTCGTCATCGGCGAGATGATCTCGGAGCTGACCGTGCAGCACGCATATGTTGAAGGCGGAGACTTCCAGCTTCCGCCGCGCCCGCGAGCGGGACTCCCCGGTGCGCGATTCGAGTTGGACCCGAAGGCCGGCCGCTACAGGATCTCGAAGATCTTCGCCGGTCAGAACGAAGAGGACACATATCGTTCGCCGCTCACGGAGATCGGCGTGAACGTTTCCGTCGGCGATTACGTGCTGGCGATAAACGGCGAGGAGTTGAAGACTGACGATGATCCGTATCGCTTGCTACGAAACAAGGCCGACGGTCAGGTTCAGTTGACTGTCAACAAAGAGCCGTCGCTGACCGGCTCGCGAACCGTTTCGTACCGGCCGGTCACCAACGAGAGCGATCTGATTTATCTCGACTGGGTGATGGCGAATCGCAAGCGCGTCTCCGATATGACCGGCGGACGCGTGGGCTACATTCACATCCCGGATATGGGGGCGCCCGGCATTCGCGAGTTCATCAAGTGGTATTACAGCCAGCTCACCAAAGAAGGGCTGGTTGTGGATGTTCGCGCGAACGGCGGCGGCAATGTATCGCCGATGTTGCTCGAGCGCCTGAGTCGAAAGGTGCTCGCGCTGAATTTCTCGCGCACGGTTGACGAGGCCAGCACATACCCGGGTGGCACGTTTGCCGGACCGATGGCGGCGCTGTTGAATGAGAACTCCGCTTCGGACGGCGACATTTTTCCGGCGATGTTTCGCGAAGCTGGACTGGGTCCGTTGATCGGCAAGCGTTCGTGGGGCGGCGTGATCGGCATCGGCAATCGCGGCACGCTGATCGACGGCGGGTCGATCTTCGTTCCCGAGTCGGCGCTCGCCAGCGCAAAGGGCCAGTGGATCATCGAGGGCTACGGCGTCGATCCGGACATCGAAGTCGAGAACGATCCGAAGTCGCTGATCGAAGGCAAGGACCCGCAACTCGAGCGGGCGGTGGCTGAGATCATGAAGAAGCTGAAAGATCACCCAGTCAAGCTTCCGCCCCGCCCGGCCGCTCCGATAAAGACTCCCGACGCGCGACCCGACGTGACGCACGGCGGATTGAAAGGTACGTCGGAGGTGAAGGCAAAGAAGAACTGAACAACCAAGTTCCGGGTTCCGGGTTCAGAGTTCCGGGTTCAACGCGTCTCAAGCACCAATGACCAATTAGCGGAACCCGGAACCCGGAACCCAAAAGATGAATAACACTATTCACATTGAGAGAGTCGGAAACATAGCGGTGATGCGAATGATCGCTATGACGATGAGCGATGAGGAGGCGGGTGCTCACGATTCAGCAGAAGGAGTCGGCGTAGCTGGATGACGCCATCGCGGTTCAGGTCGAGCTCACGGATCGTCGCACGGCCGATCGCAGTAAGGCCGATCAGATATTGGCGATCTGGGCTCCACGCGAAATGCTCGTCCCAGTCGTGGAGACGCGGATGAAATAGCGCAACCAATCGGCGGCTCAGCGGGTCCGTCGCATGTGTCTTGTTGTACTTGGCGTTGTTACAGCCCTGGCAGGTCAGAGCGAGGTTCTCTGCAGCGGTAGGCCCGCCCTGACTCTCGGGGTCGATGTGATCGAAAGAATGCTTTTGCGTAGCACAGAACTCTGGACAGATGCAGTACTCGCAGTATCCAAGTGCGCGCCGTCGAACCAGACGTTGGAGCTTGATGGGAATACGCCTCTTAGTCATGAGGCACGGGCGTGAGTCCCAGTTGGTTAATCAGCTTGCGAAGCGGAACTCCTCGCAAATGTGCAAGCTCGGTGAGCAGTTTGAGACGCTCGGCGTCGAGGAGTTCGACCCGATCGGTGAGTTTTTTGAGTTCTCGCAACTCTTTTGCACTGATCGTACGAGCATTGCGCTGGTCGATCAGTTCGTTCAGCCGCTCTTGCACCGCTGAGGGAAGCCCCTGATTGATCTGCAACAGTATTTCGGCTTCTCGTTCTGAGAGACTGGGCGCTTCCTGGGTGGCCTTGAGCGTGAAGAGACGGATGACGAATGTTTCCAGCTCGTCACGCGGCATTTGCAACGCCGCTTCCAATAGCTGATCGGTTTCGATTTGGATTGTCGGCATAGCGTTAGTCCTGGCTGAGTCACGCTAATGATAAACCTCGCGGCGCGGCATTGGCCAATGAATGTGTTAGCGGAGTCATAATGCCGAAGTTATTGCACAATTTCGGCAACGGCGTTCCGAGGCGAGAGAGCTATGAATACAGATACGATTCGGATCGATAGGATCGACAACATCGCGGTGATGAGAATCAATCGGCCGCCCGCGAATGCGATCGATCTCGCGCTCGCAGGCGAGTTCGATAACGCGCTCGCGACAATCGAAAAGAGCAGCGGCGTCGGCGCTTTGATACTTACCGCAACAGGCAATTGCTTTTCGGCGGGGCTGGATTTGAAAGCGATTCCAAGCTACGACGAAGATCAGCAGAGATTGATGGTGACCGAAGTGAATCGCTTGTTTGGGCGGCTGTACGGACTGCCGCTGCCGACGATCGCCGCGGTGAACGGTCACGCGATTGCCGGCGGTGTGATTCTCACTCTTGCCTGCGACTATCGAATCGGAGCCGAGGGCGATTACAAGCTCGGCTTGGCGGAGGCGCGGGTCGGCGTTGCGTTTCCGGTTTCCGCGATGGCTATTGTGAAATCGGAGTTGAATCATCGAGTCGCCCGGTTGATGGTGCTGACCGCGCGCAATCTAACGCCCGAAGAAGCGCTCGCATCGGGAGTGCTCGACGAGTTACAACCGGCGGACCGATTGCTCGATCGCGCGCTTGAAGTCGCGCGAGAGATGGCCGAGCTGCCGCGCGAAACTTACGCGCGGATAAAGCGCACGATGCGCGGACCGGCGCTTGCGAAAATTGACGATGCCGTGTCGAATCAAACCGAGCCGATGCTCGAGTCCTGGCTTGGCGATGAGACTCGCAAAGCGGCTTCGGAAGCATTGAAGAAAACAAATTAGTTCGAGGCGGAGCCTCCGCGCGCCTGCGCGGAAACATCGACGCGGCCCGGGCCGCGCCAAAATACAGGGAGGGGTCCATGGAGTCTCTACTTCACGACCTTCGATACAGTCTCCGCCTGCTGATCAAAAAGCCAACGTTCACCGCGCTGGCAATCATTACCCTCGCGCTGGGCATCGGAGCGAACACCGCCATCTTCAGCGTGGTCAACTCAGTTCTGCTGCGCCCGCTTCCTTATCCGCAGCCTGAACGCCTGGTCACGATGCGCTCAAATCAATCGGTGCCGGATCTGGATGACATCAAAGCGCAGAGCCAGTCATTCGAGTACCTCGGCGGGGTGGTGATGCAGCCTCTCGATTACACTGGCGAAGCAGAACCGATCCAGGTTCAGGCGGCACTCTGTAACGCTGACTTGTTCCAGGCGTTGGATGCGCAAGCCGCGATCGGCCGTGTGATCTCGGATGAAGAGGATCGGTACGGCGGCGAGCCGGTCGTTGTGCTGAGTCACGGGTTTTGGCAAACTCATTTCGCCGGAGATGAGGGGGTGATCGGCAAGCCGATCCAGGTGAGTGGTAATACCTACACGGTGATCGGCGTGATGCGCGCCGACTTCGTGATGCCGACCGAGGTCCCCGATCTTTGGGGTTCGGTTCGAGTCGTCAATCCGGTGGCCGCTCGCTTTCGCGGAGTTCATTTCCTGCGAAACTATCTGCGTCTCAAGCCAGGCGTAACGCTTGGTCAGGCGCGAGCTGAGATGGAAAACATCGATGCGTGGCTGGCCGCGCAATATCCCGAAGAGAATAAGAATCGCCACACGGTGCTGCTAGCGCTACAGGAGCGCGTGGTCGCGAACTCGCGTTCGACGCTGCTGGTGTTGTTCGGCGCGGTAGGACTTGTATTGCTGATCGCGTGCGCGAACTTTGCCAATCTGTTGCTCGCGCGCGCGGCCGCTCGCCGGCAAGAGCTTGTGATTCGAGCCGCACTCGGCGCCGGACGTTGGCGATTGGTTCGCCAGATGTTGACCGAGAGCACGCTGCTTTCGGTATTAGGCGGAGCGGGCGGACTTGTGCTCGCGATGTGGGGTGTCGATCTGCTGGTTGCGCTCAAGCCTCCGAATCTTCCGCGGCTGGCGTCGATCGAGATCGATGGGTGGGTACTCGCTTTCACGCTCGGTGTTTCGATTCTAACGGGCGTGTTGTTCGGGCTTCTGCCGGCCCTCAGTGCAACAAGGCTCGAGGCAGGTGAAGCGCTGAAAGAATCCGGGCGCACTTCTACTGGAAACGCAGCGAGACTTCGCGCTCGCAGTCTTCTGGTTGTTTCTGAAATCGCGCTCGCGCTGGTGCTGCTTATCGGAGCCGGGCTGTTGATCAAGAGCCTGTGGCGGCTGCAGACCGTCGATCCGGGATTCAATCCGGAAGGATTGGTTACGATGCGCTTAGAGCTTCCCGAAGCGCGCTATCGCGAGATTCCAAAACAGACTCAGTTTCGCGAGCGAGTGCTCGAATCTATTAACGCGATTCCCGGCGCGCAGGCAGCGATGATCAGCGAGCTGCCAATGAGCGGCGAAAACCTGATGCACAACTTCGTCATCGATGGGCGCACTCCGCTTGCGCCGGGAACCGAGCCGGAGCTCGAGACTCGCACGGTGGCGGGTGATTACTTTCGCGCCATGGGAATCCCATTGATTGCGGGTCGCGACTTCGGCCCGCAGGATCGCGATGGCGCGCCGATGGTCGGCGTGGTCAACCAGAGCTTCGTGCGCGAGTACTTTCCTAATGAGAATCCAATTGGCGGGCGCATCGCGTGGGCGCGAGCCAATCCGCGCAAGTGGATGACGATCGTCGGCGTAGTCGGCGACATCAAGCACTACGGTTTCGGGCTTCCCGAGCTCCCCGCGTTTTACACTTCTTACATGCAGTTGGATCAGCCGTGGAAGCGTTGGATGTACGTTGCGGTGAAATCCGATCAGAACGGGGGCGCGCTGATCGGTGAAGTGAAGAGCCAAATCTGGAAAGTCGATAAGGCGATCCCGGTCACCAAGCTCAGATCGATGCCGGAGGTGATGGCGGCGTCGCTTGGAGCTCAGCGATTCAACATGACGCTGATGGGAATCTTCGCCGCGGTCGCGTTGGTGCTTGCCGCGGTTGGGATTTATGGCGTCGTGTCTTATTCGGTCACGCAGCGTACACACGAGATAGGAATTCGAATGGCGCTGGGTGCCGGAAGCGGCGACGTGCTGAAGATCGTCTTGAGACAGGGACTGACGCTGGCGGGTCTTGGAGTCGGAATTGGGCTTGGCGCGGCACTGGCCGTCACTCGCGTGATGTCGACTTTGTTGTATGGAGTCAGCACGACCGATCCGATTGTTTTTGCGGCGATTTCGATTGTGCTGGCAGGAGTGGCTCTGGGAGCCACTTTCATCCCCGCGCGCCGCGCGGCTAAAGTGGATCCTATGATAGCGTTGCGCTACGAATGAATGACAAAAAAAGTTTAACCACGGGGAGCACGGGGTAACGGGAGAAATGAACATGCCCTAAGGTTCCCCGTGTTCCCCGTGGTTAGATAAATTCTGGAAGGAGAAGAGAGATGAAACTCAGGAATTGGAAGTTGGCAGTTGCCGGTTTGGCGCTGCTATTCAGCACAACGTCCGGGCTAAACGCCCAGGACAACAAGCCTCAAAAACAGCGCCCCAATATCGGCGCGTTCGGAAGCGACTCGCCCGAGCGCGGGACCACGCGAGTGGGCTACTGGAACAACGCGAAGAACATGGGCGCCGGGCAATTCGCGATCGACTACGGCCGGCCCGTTTGGAAGAAGGACTACGAGGACGCCGCCGCGTTCGACAAGATGACCAAGGGTCAGGTCTACCGGCTCGGCAGTAACTTCTGGACGACGCTCGACACCGATATGCCATTAAACATCGCGGGCAAGACGATACCGGCGGGGCTTTGGTATCTGGGACTGCATCGTTCGGAGGACGGCGCGGTGTGGAGCCTGGTGTTCATTGATCCGGCGAAGGCTCGAGCCGCGCACATGGATGCTTCTGAAATCGCGCGTGCTCCGATCGCGTTCAAGGCTCCGATGACGGTCGAGAAGGCGACGGATATGAAGGACAAGCTGACGATCGATCTGACCTGGGTGAAGCCGAACAACAAGGATGTCACCCTGCGAATCGGATGGGGCAAGATGCAGTTGAGCGCGCCGATCCAGGTGCCGGTGCCGGCAGGATAGTGCTTTGAACCGAGCATCTCGTGCTCGATCGCACACGGAAGGGCGCCGACAGTGAAGCTCGACAATATGAGGCTTCGCCGAGAGCGCCCTTTCTTACATTGTTAATCACGCAAACATCTGGCGAGCGTCGCGGAACAATTGCTGGGCGTTGGGGTCTAAGCTGGCTGGGAACAGCCTCATCTCACTTGTCCGTTCTCATATATCGATTTATCCGAGAGTGCACGTTGAAGCGTGATTGTCACCGGGAACTTGCGAAGGTAAGGCTGAGTTGGATGAAACTTATCATTGCTTCGCTCCAGATTTCCGATCAGCCGCGGCAATCGCTTCGTTCCAGAGCCTGGGATAATCAGTGAAACCGCCATCAATCCCGTAGCCAACATAACGTTGAATGTCAGCCTCAATATTCGTCTGTAGAGTTGACCCATTCGGCTGCACTTCATTCAACGGCCTGCGCTCGTTGGCTGTGGTCGAGCCGCGAAACGTGTACGGGTGAATCACCAGCCCCGCATTGTGAAAGGTCGCGACATCATCGGCGCTCTTCAAAAGGCTCTTGCTCGGGCCGGCTCCTTGCGCGTACGCGGCGATCTCATCCGCGAGCCCGTGAGTCACAATCGCGGTGTCCTTTTCACGTCCGGCTGTTTCCATTGGCAAGAGCTGAACGCGTGCGTAACCCGGCGCGATCTCCTTCATTTTCAGCAGTGCTTCTTTGTAAAACGACTGAATGAAAATCCGATCGCGTTTTGTGGGACGATCGAAGCCATGCGCCTTGAGCACGGCCGCGAGCTTCTCGGCGGGATCGAAGCCAAGCGCTTTGTAAAACGTAAAGTGTTTCAACTCGGGGTACAGGCCCGCCCGATTACCGACGAGCTTTATAGCCTCTTCCATCGTCGGCACGCGTTGACCGACGTAAGCCGCGTTGGCAGCAAACGGATTCGCCTTGTTGAACCAGGAACCGGCATCCAGACGTTTTATTTCGGCGAGCGTGAAATCAATCGTGTACCAACCGCGCTTGGCCGTGCCCGTTTCGAAGGGATCGCGAAGCTTCGAGCGATCGGGAAAGACTTTGGCAACGTTTGTGGTTCGAGCGAGATCCGCATCGTGGATACAGATCAGCACACCTTCCTTTGTGAGTTGCAAATCCTGCTCGACGAAATCCGCGCCCTGCTCGATTGCAATCTTGTAAGCGGCGAGTGTGTGTTCGGGCGCGTAGCCAGACGCGCCTCGATGCGCAATAAGCAGCGGCCGTTTCACGTTAGGCTTGCTTTGACCGCCCGCTGTGTTCGCCGATCGCGGCGCGGCAATCAAAAGCGCAGCGATGGTCAACGAGATGATTAAAGTTTTTGGAAACGTTACTCGAGAGCAGTCACGCATATCGAACACCTCTTTCGAGAGGCGAGAATATAACACCGAGCCGAACGCATCAACCACATCAGCTCATCACATCAACTCATCGTAGCCGCGCCGCGAGTCTTCTGATAGAATCCGCCCTCTCTCGAATTCCAATCACAGTGGACAATCAGGAGGTTCGTCATGCGCAGAAGAACAATCGCGCTCGCGGCCGCGTTTTTGATCGCCGCATCGGCGGTGCAATACGGGCAGACTCGACAGCAATCCGGTTACCTGGTGCCGCCGAAAGTCATCGTAGACATTCTCGACGCGCCGCCGACGCCGAGCGTGATTGTCGCGCCCGATCGACGAACGATTGCGTTACTCGCTCGCCGAAGCATGCCCACGATTGCCGAACTCGCTGAACCTATCCATCGAATCGCCGGCGCGCGCATAAATCCCAGGACGAACGGGCGCCAGCAGCGCGGTGGCAGCGTTATCGGAATCACCCTGAAATCGATCGGCGAACGCACGGAGAGAAAAGTCACTGTTCCCGCGAGCCCCAATATCGCCAACGTCAGCTTTTCGCCCGATGCGAAACGGTTGTCCTTCACAAACATCAAGCCAAACGGAATCGAACTGTGGGTAGCCGATACCGCGACCGGTCAAACGAAGCTTGTGAGCGGGACGGACCGTTTGAACGCGGCAGCCGGAGATCCGTGTGACTGGCTCAAGGATGGAACGACGCTGCTGTGCCAGCTCGTGCCCGCGGGACGCGGACCCGCGCCCGCCGAATCGGCGGTGCCTTCGGGGCCGAACATTCAGGAGAACTACGGCAAGGCCGCGCCCACCGCGACATTCGAGGATATGATCAAGTCGAACCACGACGAAGATTTGTTTGAGTATTATTTCACAAGCCAACTCGCGACAATCGACACCAGAACCGGACGCAAGACTCTGATCGGCCAGCCCGCTATCTTCGAAAGCGTGACGCCGTCGCCCAGCGGCGAGTACGTGCTGGTCTCGCGAATCAAGCGGCCATTCTCGCGGCTCCTCCCGATGAACGGTTTTCCGAAAGACGTCGAGATTTGGAACAGCCGCGGCGAGTTGATAAAGAAAATAGCGGACCTGTCATCCGCCGAAAATGTTCCGATCAACGGCGTGCAAACAGGACCGCGCGGCGTCCGTTGGCGTCCGGATCAACCTGCCACGTTGACCTGGGCTGAGGCGCTTGACGGAGGCGACCTCAAGAACAAAGTTCCGTTTCGCGATAAGGTGATTTCTTTCTCAGCTCCGTTTGACGCGCCTGCCGAGATCGTCAAAACCGAGTGGCGATTCAGCGGTCTTGCTTACACCGAGAAAGGCATTGCTCTCCTCAGCGAAAGCGATCGCGCAACGAGGCGAACTCGCACCTGGATTCTCGAAGCGGGCGCCGAGCCACGCAAGCTTTGGGATCGCCGGCAACAGGACGCGTACACCGCGCCGGGTACCCCCGTGGTGCGTCTCGATACTGGCGCCGGTGGCCGAGGCGGCGGCTTTGGGGGATTTGGCGGCGGCGGATTGATAGTTCAAAACGGCAATTACATCTTCCTGACGGGCCAGGGCTCGTCACCCGACGGCGATCGGCCATTCATCGATCGGCTCGACCTCAAGACTCTTAAGACCGACCGGCTCTTTCGCTGCGCTGATAAAACATACGAGACGATAGTCGCGCCGCTGGACGACGACGCGAAGATGCTGCTCACCGAATATGAAACGCAGGCTGAACCACCGAACTATTTTGTTCGCGATGTTGCCGCCGGAACGAAGCGCGCGCTCACTCAGTTCAAGGACCCTGCGCCGCAATTGGCAGGAGTCGAAAAACAATTCGTAACCTACGAACGCAAGGACGGCGTGAAGCTCTCCGGAACTCTGTACCTGCCGCCCGGCTACAAGAAGGGCCAGCGATTGCCGATGTTGATGTGGGCATATCCTCGCGAGTTCACGGACACGGACACCGCGAGTCAGGTTTCAGGGTCGCCGTATCGATTCACACGCGTGAGTGGGATATCTCACCTGTTTCTGCTCACCCAGGGCTACGCGATCCTGGATAACCCTGCGATGCCCATCGTGGGTCCCGGCGAGACCGCGAACGACACATACGTCGAGCAACTCGTCGCCAGCGCCGAGGCGGCGGTGAATAAAGTGGTCGAGATGGGCGTTGCGGATCGCGATCGCATCGGTATTGGGGGTCACAGCTACGGCGCTTTCATGACCGCGAACCTGCTGGCGCATTCGGATCTGTTTCGCGCGGGCATCGCTCGAAGCGGCGCCTACAACCGGACGCTGACGCCGTTTGGGTTTCAGAGCGAGCGGAGGACGTTTTGGGAGGTGCCCGAGATTTACGGGAAGATGTCGCCGTTCTACTACGCAAACAAGATCAAGGCTCCGATCCTGATGATGCACGGTGAAGCGGACGACAACTCGGGAACGTTTCCGATCCAGACGGAGCGGTTTTACATGGCATTGAAAGGGCACGGCGCGACGGTGCGATACATCACGTTACCGTTCGAAGCTCACGCGTACACCGGGCGCGAGTCCGTTATGCACACGCTGGCTGAGATGGTGAACTGGATGGACAAGTATGTGAAAAACGCGCCGCCGAGGAATGAGGCGCGGGCAGATTCGAAGTAGTCGGATTGAGATCGGCGGCGGGGAATCGGCACTTCTTCGTCGTCGATCGACGCTACCGTTCATTCCGCCGGTCTACAGTTTCTTGTGGTAGACTAGCCTTGAATCAAGCTTAAAAAGGCAAAACGGGACGGAAGATGGCTACCAACCGCAAGGACATTCCCGAGCACTTTTATTCACTCGACGAGTACTTTGCAATCGAGCATGCAGGCGATGCCCGCTACGAATACTGGGACGGCGAGATCATCTGTATGAGCGGCGGGAGCAAGGAGCATGGCCGGATTGGCAGCAACGTCCACTTTCAGCTTAGACTCGGCGTCGCCTCCGGGCCGTGCCAGGCTTTTACGTCTGACGTTGCCATCAAGACACCAACGCTCCCACCCTATCGCTATCCCGATGCAAGCGTCGCATGCGGCGAATTGACCTTCGTGAATATTCGCGGCGTCGACGCCCTGACTAACCCGGTCTTGATTGTGGAGATTCTGTCGCCAAGCTCGGCGGAGCGGGATCGTGAAGAAAAGTTCACGGCGTATCAGGCTATCCCAAGCTTCGTTGAGTATCTGCTGATCGCGCAGGATTCGGTGCACATGACGCATTATTCCCGGCAGCTTGACGGCACATGGCTACGCGAAGACGTCACCGGTCTGGATGCAATCGTGAGGATCAAAGCCATCAACTGCGCGCTGGCACTTCGCGATATTTACGAGAACGTGGAGTTCGGCCCTTCCTAACACGTCTTTTTCAAAGTTGGAACGATAGCATCTGAATTGAATGTGAAACCGATCGTCGCAGCCCTCATTATCTTGGCGTGGTTCGCTGTTTCATCGCCGCAACCGCGTGCCACCTCCTTTTACAGCGCGACTTCGACGGACGGCGATCGAGCAATCCACGAGATGCCGCTCGAACCGCTGATCAATCCGAAGATAGTCGTGATCAAGAACAAGCGGCTCCTTCATCTCTACTCGAACGGCTCAATCGTAAAAACCTATCGCGTTGCGCTCGGACTCAGCCCGATTGAAAACAAAAAGAGAGCGGGAGACCGGTGCACGCCCGAAGGCGAGTTTTACATCTGCCTCAAGAATTCGCGGAGCCAGTTCTATCTGTCGCTTGGTCTGAGTTATCCGAACCGCGAACACGCCGAGCGAGGTCTTCGCGAAGGTTTGATAACCCGAACCCAGTACAATCAAATCATCTCGGCGCTTGCGAGAAAGCGCACACCTCCGCAGAACACGCGGCTTGGTGGAGAGATTTTTATTCATGGAAATGGCTCAAAGAATGATTGGACATGGGGATGTGTGGCGCTGGATGACCGGGACATTCGAGAGCTATTCGATGCGGTGCCGGTTGGCACACCCGTGTTTATCGAGCATTGAACATAGATATTGGAGATAAAGTGACAAGCTCGGCGATTCACGAGAAAGCACAACCACGGCCGTCTTTTTCTGAAAGCGACGCCGCGCGGCTCGCGTTTGAACTCTACGGTGTTACGGGATCTGTGAACGAGTTGACCAGCGAGCGCGATCAGAACTTTCTCGTCCGAGCTGAATCCGGAGAACATTTCGTTTTGAAGATCGCCGCCGCCGCTGAGCTGAGAGAAACGCTCGAATTTCAGAACGCGGTCATGTCGCATCTTCAAGGGCGAGTGACATCGGGATTCATTCCTCATGCGCGCGCGACGAAATCGGACGAGAAAATCGCTACGGCGGTTGACGAAAAAGGCGCCATTCACTTTGTCCGGCTTGTTACGTACCTTCCCGCATTATTGCTGGCAGAAGTCAATCCGCATACACCGGAACTCCTGCGCGGTCTCGGCACGCTGCTTGGAGAAATTGACAAGGCGCTCGAAGGGTTCTCTCACCCCGCAATGAGCCGAGACTTAAAGTGGGACTTGCAAGGCGCGCTGTGGATCAAAGACTACACTGAGCATATCCAGAATCCCGCGCGCCGCGAGATCGTCGAGCATTTCATTCGGCAATTTGAGACTCGTCTCGCGCCGCACGCTCACGGTTTGCGAACCTCGGTCGTCCACAATGACGCGAACGACTACAACGTGCTTGTGACAGATGATGGAGATGGAAACACGCGGGTCGCCGGGATCATCGACTTCGGAGATATGCTGCAACCTACACTGCGAGCGAAGTCGCGGTCGCGGCGGCATACGCGATGCTCGACAAAGCTGATCCGCTCGCGGCGGCGGCCGAAATCGTCGCCGGTTATCACGAGGTCTTTCCGCTGACTGAATTCGAGCTTGAATCTCTTTACTCGTTGATCTGCATGCGGCTCGCGGTCAGCGTCACGAATTCCGCGCTTCAGCAGAAGCTGCATCCGGATAACGAGTATCTGCTTGTGAGCGAGCGCCCCGCGTGGCAGTTGCTTGAAAGGCTTTACGCGATTGCCCCGTCGCTGCCTCATTATCTGTTTCGTCGTGCTTGTAGGCTTGAACCTTGTACGCAACGCGCGCCGGTAGTTGATTGGCTCGAGGGTAATGGTGACTCGATCGGTCGCGTGATTGATGTTGACCTGAGAGGTGACGAGTCACAAAGCGTTCGTAGTCCGGCCTTCAGGCGGAAGTTTGTACGCGGCAGCGCAACCGAAACGCAATACGAACTTCCGCCTGAAGGCCGGACTACGAACGTCGTTGTATTCGACCTGAACGTCGGGAGCCTCGAGTTCAGCGACACGGCCGAACTAGCCGACACTGACGCATTCACCGCCAAGATTTTTCGGCGAATGAAAGAAGCCGGCGCGAGAGTGGGCATCGGCCGCTACAACGAAGCTCGTCTGCTTTACACCAGCGACGTTTTCGCAAGCCGGGGCGGCGAGAACCGCACGATTCACATCGGCATTGATTTGTTCATGCAAGCCGGCTCGCCGGTGTTCGCGCCTCTCGATGGTGTGGTTCACAGCTTCGCCAACAATCGGGCACCGCTAGACTATGGCCCGGCGATCATCCTCGAACATGAATTCGATGAAGGACGTGTGAACTTCTTCACGCTGTATGGTCACTTGAGCGAAGACTCGTTTGAAAGCCTCTATCCCGGAAAGCCGATCAAGCGCGGCGACCGGATTGCGAGCATCGGCGCGCCTCCGACAAACGGAGGGTGGCCGCCGCATCTTCATTTTCAAATCACCTGCGACATGCTCGGCATGCAGGGAGACTTTCCCGGAGTCGCGCTTCCAAGTCAACGAGATGTCTGGCTGAGCATCTGTCCCGACGCGAATCTGATTCTCGGAATCCCTGATGACTTGTTTCCCGCGCCGAGCTTGAGTTCTGATCAGATTATCGAATCACGCCGCGCGCACGTCGGCCCTTCGCTGAGCATCGCGTATCGAAAGCCGCTTCATACTGTTAAGGGATTCGGGCAGTACCTCTACGATGCCGAAGGCCGGCGTTATCTTGACTGCGTCAACAACGTCGCTCATGTAGGTCATTGTCATCCGCGAGTCGTAGAAGCAGCCGAGCGGCAAATGCGCGCGCTCAACACGAACACTCGATATCTTCACGAGAACATCGTGCAACTTGCCGATCGACTCACTGCGAAGATGCCCGGGCGGTTGAGCGTTTGTTTCTTTGTGAACTCCGGCAGCGAAGCAAACGAGTTGGCATTGAGACTCGCGCGCACGCGCACAAAAGCGACGGACATCATTTGCGTGGATGGCGCTTATCACGGGAACACGGCAGCGCTCATTGACATCAGCCCTTACAAGTTCGACGGGCCGGGCGGCGCGGGCGCGCCTTCGCACGTTCACAAGGTGATGATGCCCGACACGTATCGGGGCCCGTTCAAAGCTGACGATCCGAATGCTGGCCACAAGTACGCCGCTGACGTTATGCGAGCGCTCGAAGAAATCAATGAAGCAGGCAAGCGAGTCTCGGCATTCATTTGCGAATCGGCGTTGGGCTGCGGCGGTCAGATCATTTTGCCCGATGGTTATCTGAGGGAAGCGTTCGCTCATGTGAGGCGCGCGGGCGGCGTTTGCATAGCCGACGAAGTGCAAACGGGGCTTGGCCGAGTCGGCTCGCACTTCTGGGCATTCGAAACCCAGGGCGTAGTTCCGGACATAGTGACCATCGGCAAGCCGCTCGGCAACGGGCATCCGCTCGCGGCGGTAGTCACGACGCCCGAGATCGCGGCTTCGTTTGATAACGGGATGGAGTACTTCAACACGTTTGGCGGCAACCCGGTTTCCTGTGCGGCAGGTTTGGCGGTGTTGGACGTGATCGAAGAAGAGAGCTTGCAAGAGAATGCGTTGAAGGTCGGCGCTTATTTGAAGTCTGAGCTTGAAGCACTGAAGAGCAAGCATCCGCTGATCGGCGACGTTCGTGGGCATGGCCTGTTCGTTGGAGTCGAGTTAGTGCTCGATCGAGAACCGCTTGAGCCCGCATCCAAGCAAGCGGCTTACGTCGTAGAACGGATGAAAGAGTCTGGCATTCTGATCAGCACCGATGGTCCGCTGCACAACGTGCTTAAGATCAAACCACCGATTGTATTCTCAAACCTCGATGGCGATCGACTCGTGGCCAGGCTCGGCGATTTGTTTGCGGAGAATTTCCTAAACTCACTTTAGGAGGCGCTTATGATCCGCACTAGTTTCGTTCTTTGCTTGGTCGTGGTGGTCTGCTTTTCCGGGGTTGCTCACGCCGGCCGCCCATTCGAACAAAAGGAAGTTGATGAAGCGATTAAGAGTTTCTTGTCTGCGCAAAGCACTGAGAGCGAGGATGCGCAATCAGTTGGCAACGCGGTGTACGATCTCAATGGCGACGGTAAGCCGGAGATTGTGTTGTTGTGGGTACTGCTGGGTCCGACCTATTCGAGCAATTCACTGACGGTTTTTTCGAAAACCGCCGCCGGATATAAACCAGCGGCTTCATTCCCGCTGATGGGCATAGCTACAAACCTTGCCTCAGTGAATGGAAGAATAATCCGCGTTGATCAGCAGTTTTTGGCAAATAACGATCCGCGCTGTTGTCCAAGCATCAAGAAGCAGATGAAATATCGTTGGGTGGGCAGGAAGATTCTCGAAGTCAAGGGGTGATCGGTTTTTTTCTTGACTCCGGTTTATCGTTGCGCTAACATCCGGCCCGCTTCGCGCAGATTATTTTGAAATTCCCCAGAGCGACGAGAAGTCTTGAGCAGCACCTCGTGAAAGCTTGATAGAGAAGCCGCAAAGAGATGCTCGCAATAACGCGAGCACCCCTTTGCGGCTTTTTTTTCTTCGGCGCTCGATGTGCAGGCCAGCGGCGTACCGTGATGACTCGCCGGCTCAACGCGCGAACGTGAATGAGCAGGAGGAGGATCCTATGTCGATGTCACAAGGCAGGGTCAAGTGGTTCAGCAACGCAAAAGGGTACGGGTTCATCGAGCAACCCGGAGGCGCAGACGTGTTCGTTCATTACTCAGCGATCCAGGAAGAGGGCTACAAATCGCTCAAGCAGGGCGAGACCGTGGAGTTCGAAGTAGTCGAAGGCCCCAAGGGACCGCAGGCAGAAGCCGTCAAAAGAGTTTAGGTGTTCTCAATTGCAAAAAAGACAACTGGCCTCGCTCCCCGGAGCGGGGCCTTTTTCGCGCCCGCTCAAATCTTGCGCGCCCAAAATAAATCGACTTTTCGAGATTTAATTCTCACCCGCGATAGCCACTGATTCGTCGAAACCCTGGACACAATGCCGTTGGCGCTGATGCCGGGGAACGGACGTCGCCTTCCTTGAATGAGGTCACGCGGTCCGGTCACACCCACCGGCGCAAACAGATTTCACAACGCAGGTCTTCGAGCGGCCCACGGTTTCGCTTTCTCGAGTTGCGCCGCCAGACGAAGCAACGTCGCTTCGTCTCCGAAGCGCCCTGAGAACATCACGCCGACCGGCAAGCCGTCGCGCGTCCAGTGCAGCGGAACCGACATCGAAGGCTGTCCAGTCACGTTGTACAACGCGGTGTAAGGCCCGAACTCGGTTATCTCTTTCGTGAACGCCTGCATACTCTCGGGCGTTAAGCTCAAGACACCCAGCCGAACCGGCGGCTTCGCGAGCACAGGACTCAGTATGACATCGTACTTGTCCTGAAACTTCGCCATCGCAAGTCCGACTTGATGGGTAGCGGCGATGGCCTGCGAATACGCAACAACGCCGGTCCTCTTGCCGGCCTGGCTCATCGACCAGGTCACCGGCTCAACGTCGTTTTCAGTCACCGCCCGCCCAAGCGTCTTCGCCGCATCGGCCAGGGTTCTTGCGATCGATACATTGATCACGGTAAGGAATGCCTCACGCATCGGGCCGTTTTCGATGGGCAGCTTTAGAGGTTCTATGATGTGACCAAGGCTCTCGCACAACTTCGCGGCTTCGAGCGCGGCGGTTCGGCATTCGGGATCGAGCGGAGTTCCCCCGGGAGTGTCAACGCAAAGCGCGATGCGAAGCTTGCCTGGCGCGACGCGAGTCTCGCTCAGAAATGTTCGCGGCGGCGGCGGCGATAAGAACGGCGAGCCGAGTTCGGCGCCGGCCACTGCGTCGAGCAGCGCCGCCGAGTCACGAACAGAAATCGTCACCGCGTGATGAGCCGAGAATCCGTTCCAACCTTCAAACTGCGACGGGCCCATCGGCACACGGCCACGAGTTGGCTTGAGCCCGAACAACCCGCAGCACGACGCGGGGATTCTGATCGAGCCTCCGCCGTCGCTCGCGTGCGCGGCCGGCAAGATTCGGCTCGCGACCGCGGCCGCCGATCCGCCCGATGACCCTCCGCTTGTGCGTTCAAGGTTCCACGGATTGTGAGTCTTGCCGTAGAGCACCGATTCGGTTGTTGTCGTGAGCCCAAGCTCAGGTGAGTTGGTCTTTCCGAAAATCACGAGTCCCGCTTGCTTCAATCGCGTGACATACGTGCTGTCATAATCGGCGATCGCATTTTTCCAAACGCGACTGCCCGCCGAAGTAATCGTGCCGTTGAGATATTGGCCGAGATCTTTTAGCGCGAAAGGCACGCCTCGAAACGGACCCGAAGGCAATCCCTGCTTGATTTGTGCTTCGGCTTTGTCGAAGAAGAGATGACAAAACGCATTGAGCTTAGGATTGAGCGCCTCGACTCGCTGACGGACCGCGCTCAGCAATTCGCCGGGAGAGATTTGTTTTTTTGCGACGAGCGCGGCGAGGCCCAGCGCGTCGTAGTTCGCGTATTCAGGGGCAAAGCCTGACAGCTTACCGAGCACAAGACCCGCGCCGGCAGCGGCAGTCGTCTTCATCATTTCGCGTCGATCGATTTTCATCTGCACACACTCCTTAGCTTCTTTGCGCGGCTTCGGGTCTCTGCGCGAAAGCGTTCTCAATCAAGCGGGCGTTTCGCGCAAAGCCGCAGAGAGACGCCAAGCCGCAAAGGGCGAACTGGTGCTGAAGCATCACATCATCGCGTCGCCATGTTTCATCTCGCGGAGTTTTTTGGCGCTGTCGCCTTTGCGGAAGTCTTCGATGATCGTGGCGCGATGCTTTGATTGGGCCGGTGACTTCGAATTCGAATTCATCAACGCTTCCATTTCTTTCAATCCTCGCTCGGCATCACCAGCGTGCGCGTAGGTCATTGCCAATCCGATGGCCAAACCTACGTATGCTTCGTCTGAGTATTCATCGGGGGTTATTTGAGACTTCGCTTCCTCGATCATTGCGCGCAGCCTCTTGATTTCGTCCGCGTAGAAAGTTGCAAAATCGTGCGAGGCATAAACGTACTTTCCGTCCCGCCAGGCGTAGACCATAACCGCTCCCGGCGAAGCCGCGTGCGAAAGGTCGTCATAGGACTCCCATCGCGCGTCAGTCACCAGCAGCTCCTGAATGGAATCTCGGTTGAGATCGGCGAGCCTTTGAATGGGTCCTGCTGCGATCAGCTCTGCCTTATGATTTCGCACGCGATAAACTTCAGTCGGGTTGCAGCTCCAGCAATTCCCGCCGCTCGAGCTTTGAACGATTATCTCTTTGAGCCCATCGCCGTTGAGATCGGTCGCGTTGAGCTTATTGGGCTCGCCGGCGAGATCGAACGAGAAGAAAAAGTCGTCTCGCTTGAAGATTGTTTTTGAAGCGTGCCCGCCGCCTTCGATGATCCGCAGCTCGAACGCCTCGTTAGGAGCCTTGGGTTTCTCTCGTTGAAAGATCGCGGCGAGGTGATGGCCGGTTCCGTCCAAACTGGCTTCCACAGCCTCTTTCAGCTTGAGACCGGTTGCGGCGAGCTGCGAGATTTCGGGTTGGAATTCCGCGCTTACCTTTGATGTTGTTTGATTAATTTGAATTGCCGAGGGAGCCGACGCAACGGACGGGAATGACCCCAGCACGATGATGATTAAGATGGCGAGTCGTTTCATCTATTCCACCTGGCGCGCGCGAACAGGTCACCCCTAAAGGGTGAGCGGCGAATCTCGCATCCTCGTTTCTATAAACAGGTCACTCCTGACGGAGTGAGCAACCTCGAAACATGGCTCATTCTAAACATTTCACTTTGGCGGACTGATGCTGCGAATTACGCGGCCGCTGTTGTCGACCTCGACCTCGAGCGTGCGCGATCTCATTCCGGCGGTTGCCAGCCTGTAACTCATCTCGCCGGCGATTGCGGAAAAGTTGCCGGTCGCAAACGCGATCATCGTCGAACCCGCGCCGCTCATCGCCACGCCGAGCAAGCCCGGGTGGGCGCGAGTCTCTTCGTTCATTTTCAAAACCGCGCCGAGCCCGGGCCCGTGAGGGATGCGATGCGGCTGATGAAGCCGGTCGCGAAGTGCCTCGCTGAATAACGAAAATCGGCGTTCGGCGATCAACGCCTGCAGCAACGCCGAGCGCTGAATGTTGAACACCGCATCGGCCAGCGTGACTTCTCTTGGCAATACGCTTCGCATCCGGCCGGTGTCCATTTCGAATTCGGGAATACACAATACGATCTTCACTTCTTCGGGCCACGCGCGCTTGATTGCGGTAAGCGACCTTTCGCCCTCGCGATCCACGACGCAAACGACAGCCATTCCTCCGAGCAAGCTCGGCGCGAGATTATCGCCGTGCTCCTCGAAACGCAATGCGCAGCCGAACACTTCTTCCTCGGTCAGCCGATCATCGGTCAGCGTCTCGTAGACCGAGATGCCCGCGATGATCGCCGCGCTGCTGCTGCCGAGTCCCCGCGCGAGCGGTATCTGATTGTCCACGAACAAGCTCATGCCCTTGATTGTGCCGCCACGAAGCTCGGCCACCGAGCGGGCGACTCGCAAGATCAGATTCGATTCATCGCGTGGCAGCCGATCAGCACCTTCGCCCGAGAGCGCGATTTGAAATCCCGCGAGTTGCTCCTCGACTGTGACCTTCAGATAGAGAGACAGCGCCACGCCGCAAGCGTCAAAGCTCGCGCCAAGATTTGACGTAGAAGCTGGAACAATGATCTCGACACTCATAAAAACCAAAGGCGGAGGTGCAGAGGAGCGGAGGTGCAGAGGAGCAGGAGCGCCCCGACGTTCCTCTGCACCTCCGCCCCTCTGCGACTCTGCACCCACGCCGCCTCCTATGCAGTTATTGATGTCCCGGCATCGCCAACACATTGATCATTTGATCGTGTATCAAGCCGTTGCTCGCCGTTACTTCAGGTTTGTAGTTTGAAAAATCGCCACCGCTGAAGCCGGTCACCCGGCCGCCTGCTTCGGTGACGATCAGCGTGCCCGCGGCAGTATCCCAAGGGCTGAGATTCAACTCCCAGAATCCATCGAATCGCCCACAGGCAACGTAGCAGAGATCGAGCGCCGCGGCGCCATCGCGCCTAAGCGCTTGCGCGTTCATTGCGAAGTTCGCCCAGTGTTCGAGATTAGTCAGCTTCGAGGTTTTTATGTCGTACGGGAAGCCAGTCGACAGAATGCTCTGCATCAAGTCATCGGTTGCGGACACGCGAATGGCGCGGTTGTTGAGAGCCGCGCCGCCTCCGCGCTCGGCCGCGAACAACTCATCGCGCATCGGATCGTAGACCACACCGAGAATCGTCTCGCCCGCGTGTTCGAGCGCGATCGACACACAGAACATCGGATAGCCGTGTGCGTAGTTTGTCGTACCGTCGAGCGGATCGACGATCCATCGATACTCGGAGCTGGTTTCGGTGAGCCCGCCTTCTTCGGCAAGTATCTCGTGACGAGGATAGTAGGTCGAGATCGTCTCGCGAATGAGCTTTTCGCTGGCGAGATCAACTTCGGTAACCAGGTTGATTGAGCCTTTATGTCCAATGTCGAACCCGGTGCCAACGCGATCACGAAGCAATCGCCCGGCGTCTCGAGCTACTCGTATGGCGAAGTCCAGCATTTGTTCCTCTGAGCCTAATGATATTTGAAATGAGACTATATCAGAGCAGCGTCAGGGGCGAGGTGTAAGAACGGACCTCGGGAGCTAAGAATCAGTGCGTCAGGATGGACCGACCACGTGTAGGACTGACGCTAACCCGCATAATTAAGATGAGGAGTTAAGGGATGCCTTTCGACTGAGGCGGATTATTAAGGAGCGAGTAGAGATAGAAGAAAGTCGCCTTCCTCGAATCAAAGCGCGCGCTGGAGCCGTTTTTCCATGCGTTAGATCGCCAAGAAAGCAGCGGAAGCATGACGCACTATGTCGTAATCCTCTAGCGCTCACGCACCAATTCCCACTCCTGTTCGGTGAGCATATAGTGATCGGTTGTGGCGAACCTGCCAAAGTAATAGCTGAACCTAAACTGCAAATCGAAGACGGCCTCTGCGGTCAGACGTAGGATTCGGTTCGCTTGGAGATATCTGACATTGTCCTCGGTCCTCTTTATGCTGTGTAGCTCAATAAAAGAGGCGAGAGACTTTGGGAAGGCACACTCGGGAGATTCTTGGAGATAAAACCAAATCGCTTGGACCGCAGCGCGTTGATAGTTTTTCTGTATGTGCTGGGCCCTTGTTCTATCGTTGTTCTTATCTACATAACCTTGGTCAACGATAGCTAATTCCCGTACGCGCCCAACGCAGATGTACGGCCTATGCAATACATCGCAATCCTGCGAGAGAATGATAACCCGAGATTTCTCAGCCTGCCCTGAAACTTCCAGGTTGTCTTCTCGGGTAATCGGTTCCTGTGCTCGTCGATGTACCCTTGCTCCTTGGGCGTCATGGAGAACAGGTTCGGCCAAATTGGGGACATAAGTGAAGGTGACATTTTCAATCACATCCCCCTGCCCTAATTCGTCTTCTGGGTTGAAGGGCCGATACATCATGAAGCTAAGTCACAAGTGCGGCTCACTAAATATGCGGAAACAGAATCTCATCGGGCATTGCTTCTTCAAACAGGGACGTCCGATCGATTTCCGCATCGGCCAATGCAGATTGCCTAAGAACATCTTGAACGCTAAGCGCCCTGGCACGTTGATTTGAGAACCTCGCTGTGACAGTAGGAGACGCTACCATTATCACATCGGCTACATTACTAACGTTATACCCAATGACCGCATCGGCGTTGAAGCCAAACCGCCTAATACCCTGAAAACTCGATAGTATTGCGGCGCGACGTAGTTCGTCCAATGACTCTGCATGGTAGGGTTCAGGCATTGGTTTCTTTCTCCTTTTTTTGCGCCTCAATCACAAGCTGTTCTATCTGAGTGACTCTTTGTTGGAGCCAAATAATAATATTCTTGGCGGTCTGCAAGTCCATCACAAGATCCGCTTCCACCTCTCTAATAAGCGCGTCGCGTTCTACCCGCTTTTCCTGAATCTCTGGGCCTATTGTTCCGTCTGGATTAATCACCTGCACTGTCTGCTTCGGAATCGCTCGCCGCTCGTTGAAGATGGCCATCTGGATACTCAGGCTTGGTGTGATACTTCCCCAAGCACCATCCACATGTATCACGCGGAAGAGATTGCTTTTGATGTAGTCGAACTTAAGTTCGCCGCCCTCGATGAGTTTACGCATTCGGAGGTCGGCGGCTTTATCATCTTCGCTCATCGTCAATAGACCGTTCTGTATGCTGAAACGCTGATACCTACGATATACCCAAGCCGCTGTTGGTTGTCAAACTAAGATCGCCTCAACGAACCGTATCGCAGTTGTCTCAGCCCAGAATCGATCATCACCGTCAACATCAGCGGCAACGAAACCAACGTGTCCTCCTTGCTCCGGCGCAAAGACTACGATGTTTGAATTCGAAGCGACCTCCGGACGTTCAATCTGCGAGTACGGGATAAACGGGTCATCCTTGGCGTGGATCAGGAGCGTTGGAACCGTCACACGATCAATCACTCGCATCGCGCTCGCGCGTTCGTAGTAATCCGCCGAATCGCGAAACCCGCAATGCGGCGCAACATAAGCATCATCGAACTTGCGGATAGTCCATACGCCTCGCAACAGCGAAGGATCGTAACGCTCTGGGAACAACTCGGCCTTGCGGCGAAGCCGGTCTCGCAAGCTCATCACGAAACGCGTGCTATAGATGATATTCCCGCGCAACTCGATTGCATCGGCACACGCTGCCAGATCGATCGAAGCCGAGATACCAACCACACCGCGAATCTCCGAGGGGATTTCGGCGCCGTACTCGCCCGCGAGTTTCAACACCATATTGCCGCCAAGCGAGAAGCCAATCAGATAAATCTCGCGCAGGCCGTCGCGATCAATCAGTTCCGATACAATGTGCCGTAGATCGTCAGTCAGCCCCGCGTGATAGAGCGTCGGCGTCAGGTGCTCGGTCCCGCCGCAGTTTCTATAGTTCACCCTCACAACGCTCGAACCGGCTGCCAGAGCCTTTTCCGCGGTGCCGAGCATGTAACGCGAATCCGTAGAGCCTTCCATGCCGTGCACCAGCACAAGCGTCGGCTTCGAAGCCGGATCATTCTGCCACGAGCAATGAGTCAACACTCGCACGCCAGGCGCCGTGTCGAAGTAACGTGACTCGGTGCGCCTGTTGATTACTTTGAAGCGCCGCCGAATGAAATATCCCGCGAGTGTCTGCGCGTGAGCGTTCCTCAACGCGGGATGCGGGACGAAGGGGTGTTGCTGAAGATGCTTGATGACGTCTTGTTCGATCATAGTCGACACGCTTTGAGCTTAAACACGATTCTAGTTGGCGGGTCGAGAGGAGTTCAAGTTAATCGCCTCGGGATGAATCCAGTTAAGCAACGGCGTGGTCATCAAAGTCGTGACCAGCGCCATCAATACCATCATCGAGAACAGCGCGGGGGAGAGGACTCCGAGATCGAGACCGATGTTGAGAATCACTAATTCGACGAGCCCGCGCGTGTTCAACAGAACGCCGACGGCCGCCGACTCGCGCCAGCTCATGCCGTTCAATCGAGCAGCGATCATCGAGCCGCCCCACTTGCCGGCAACCGCGAGAACAATAATTGCCGCGGCGTAAAACCACATGCGTGCGCCGGCGATCAGAAAGAAACTCGAACGCAAACCGGTGAGCGCGAAGTACAGTGGAAGCAACAACACAACTACGACCGCTTCGAATTTCTGCGAGAGCTCGTGTGACAAGCCAGGATGTCGAGGCATCACCACGCCCGCGAGAAAAGCTCCGAACAACGCGTGAACGCCGAGGCTCTCGGTGATCAGGCTCGAGGTCAGCACAAGCAGCAGAATGATCGCAATCGTGTCAGCGGTGAGCGACCCGCGCTTCTGATAAAGAGACTTGAGGGGAACAACGGCGCGCCTCACCACGAATAGCATCAGCAAGACGAATCCAACGAGGCCCGTCAGCATCAGCCACAAGGGCAGCGCGGAGCTGGACGATCGAACGATTACGATGATGCCGGCCAGAATGCACCACGCGGTTACATCATCAACTGCGGCACAAGTGATTGCGACCGAGCCGATGCGCGTTCGGAGCATGTTGTGCTCGGTCAGGATTCGAGCAAGGACCGGAAAGGCGGTGACGCTCATCGCGGCGCCCATGAACAGAACAAAGCCAACGACGCTCACGCTCGGGTCGGACAGTCTCGGATAGAGATAAAGAGCGAATAGTGAACCGAACACAAATGGCAGGATGATGCTGACCTGACTCGTGACAACGGCGGCGCGGCCCAATTCGCGGAGGTGTGTCAGATCAAGCTCGAGCCCTACGAGAAACATAAACAATAACAATCCGACATAACTCAGCGCGCTCAGATAACCGAGGCTTGCGGCGGGGAAAAGAGTTTCGTGGAGACCGGGCGCGAGCCAGCCGAACAGCGACGGCCCGAGCAGAATGCCCGCGACCATCTCGCCGATCACGCGTGGCTGATGAATCTTGCGGAAGAGCCAGCCGATGAGCCGCGCGGCCGCGAGTATCGTGAGGATCTGCGCAATCAGCAGCTCAAGCGTAGGCATGTGTGTTTTGGAGTGAGGGCTTCAATGCGGCGATGCGACACGGCTCACGTGACACATCGATCTATTCACCGAGTTTGGCGACAACCTTCTAAGGCTCCTTTGATTCCTGCTTCGCCGCGCGATCGTCGTAATAGAGGTACTGAGCGGAAAGCACCTCGGGCATTACCCCTGAGCCATTGCCGTTGGCTTCCGGCGCTGGGAGCTTCTCATAAAGCGGCGGCGGGATCTCGGCGAATTCTGACAACGGCCCGTACACTTCATCGACTCCGGCGCGGAACACATCGCCGATCAGAAGGTTGATGATGTTCACGCGTTGATCGGGATACTTCTGCAGGAATTTCGAAAAGCTGAAGTCTTCATCGTAGAACGCGTAGACCAGCTTGCGCATGGATTCGATGCCGCGATCCAGCTTCGGCTGAAACTGTCCAAGCCGCGCGCCGGAGAAGTCATCGTTCTTGAAACAATCGTGAATCGAATCCGCGGCAAGCTCGGCCATCTTGAGCGCAAGCAGCACACCCGATGAATAAATCGGATCCAGAAAGCCGTACGCATCGCCGATCAGAATGAAACCGGCGCCCGCGTTCTGCCGAGACCGGTACGAGTAATCGACGATAGAGTAAATCTTGTCGACGCGTTCCGCGCCCGCGACTCGGCGTCGAACCGCTTCGCATTTTTCGATTTCCTCATCGAAAATTTTCGCGAGGTCCTGGCCGCGGCCTTTGACGAGGTATTCAGGATTGGCGACAACGCCGACGCTGGTGATGTCGTTTTCGAGCGGGATGTACCAGAACCAACCCGCGCTGCCGGGCTCGGTTCGCAGCACCAGGGTCGCGCCCCCGTTTAGATCGGGTTCGCGTTGGGCGCCTTTGAAGTAGGAATAGACAACAGCTTTTTTTAGCTTCGGATCTCGCACGCGCCAACCGAACTTGTTTGAGAGAACCGCTTGCTGGCCCGTGGCGTCGACGATCACTTTTGCGTGAAAAGTTTCAAGCGAGCCGTCCTTCATCTGAACCTCGACGCCGACGGCTCGATCGCCCTCGAAGAGCACTCGCTTGACCGGCGTGCCTTGGTTGATGACCGCGCCCTGCTCCGCTGCGTGTTCCAGAAGAAATTTGTCGAACTCCGAGCGAGTCACCTGCCAGGTCACCGCGCTCTCGTGATGATTCGCTTCGAAGAAATAGAACGGGCGAGATTCGCGGCCCGCGGAGTTTGCGAATTGAACGCTGTACTTGCGAATGAATGGACTCTGTTTAAGCTTCTCGAGAATTCCCATTCGTTGAAAGGTCCAGTAAGTATCGGTCATCAGCGACTCGCCGATGTGGTGCCGAGGGAATTGTTCCTTCTCGAATAGGATAACGCCGCGGCCTTCGCGAGCGAGTATGCTCGAGATGCTGCTTCCGGCGGGCCCGCCGCCCATCACGATTACATCAAATTTCTTTTCCATTATTGCTAGTCCACTTTCTCGCAAACACCGCTAAGCATATCGAGCGGTTCTCAACTCCGGCTCAAAGAACTCCGAAAGAAATGTATCAACCTCAAGCAATCCTCGGCGGGTCAGGTCTATCGTCCCGTTATGCCGCGCGAGTAATCCGTCTTTCGAGAGTCTCGAATAAACCGGCTGAAACTCGCTCCATAAATCCACGTCGAACTTCTCGTTGAAGTACGCGGTATCAATCGCGCCAGTCTTCAACTGAAGAACCATCTCGCGAATGAGTTTTTGTTTGGGCGTCAACGGAAATGCGCGAAAGAGCGGCAATCGATCCTCATCCAACAGCCGAATGTATTCTTCGAAATTGTGCGCATTCTGAGAGTGCACGCCGTCGAAATGTGAAAACGATGACACGCCCAGCCCGATCATATCGCCGCCGTGCCACAGCGCATCGGTGTAGATGAATCGGCAAGGTTTCTTAGTCGTCGCAACGGTGTACGCGCTTGCGACGCGATAGCCGCGAGCTTCGAACTGCTCGAACGCATAATCAACCCAGCGGCGCTTGGTCGGCCAATCCGCGATCGGCGAATCGAGTCCCTTCTCGATCATCTCGCGCGAGATCACCGTGTTGTAGGGCAATTCCATCTGATAGATCGTCACCGAATCCGGATCGAGCTCAACGGTTCGCCTTACGGTGTCGCGCCATTTCTCTTCCGATTCGCCCTGCATTCCCGCTATCAGGTCGATGTTGATTTGCGGGAAGTCGACTTCGCGAGCCCACTCGTACGCTTGATAAATCTCGGGCGACAGATGCGCGCGCCCGTTTGCTTCGAGTATCGCGTCGTCGAAGTGCTCGACGCCGAGACTGAGCCGGGTGACGCCCACTTGCTTGAGCGTTTCGAGCTTCGACTTTCTGAGTGTGCCGGGCTCGCATTCGAACGTGACTTCTTCAGCATCCTGCCAGCTCACGTGACGATTCAAACCTTCGATAAGATAGTCGAGCTGTTTCTCGCTTATGTAGGAGGGCGTGCCGCCGCCAAAATAAGCGAAGCGAAGCTTGCGTCCTTGCAAGGCGCGCGTACGGCTGTACAACTCGTTCTCTTTGATCAACGCATCAAGGTAGCGCTCGATCTCCGAGGCGTTTTTATCGGTGTAGACTTTGAAGTAACAAAACTTGCAGCGCTTGCGGCAGAAGGGAATGTGCAGATATAGGCCAAACGGTTCTTCGGTGCGCGCGGGCTGATCGAGCGCTTCAATGGCGCGAGGGACGTACTCGGGTTTCCACTGCGAGAACGGCGGATAATTCGAGACAAAGTAATTGCCGACCTCGGTCCTGGTTGGTGATGCATCGATCATCGTGGGCCTCTTTGAAAGTTCGAAGCAAGGCGCGCCTCCTCGCAATCGACATTCATTCTAACAACCGCGTGAGCGCGTTGCAATTTTCTCAGGCGATATGCCATAGTACGCAGACATTTTGCCTGCGGCTACAAGCAAAAATCGGATGAAGCGAGCCTTGCTGGTGATCATCGTCGGGGTGCTTTATGTCCTGCATCAGGATTTCTGGTTCTGGCGCGCGGCTCATCCCCTCGTGTTCGGTTTCCTTCCTGTCGGACTGTTCTACCACGCGTGTTACACGGTGGCGACCGTGCTCGTCATGATGCTTTTGGTGAGAATTGCGTGGCCCTCTGAATTGGAAGAAGGTGTGCGAGACGCGGCTGACAGGGAGGATACCTAGCATTGATCCCAGCCGTCGTTGTCTTCGCTTATCTCGGAGTCGTCCTCTACATCGGCATCTTTGCATTTCGCAAATCTCGTCATCGCGAAGAAGCCGAGGATTACTTTCTCGCCAATCGCTCGCTCGGTCCATACGTGTTCCTGTTTTCGCTGTTTGGAACAAACATGACCGCGTTCGCGATCCTCGGTTCATCCGGGCACGCATTCAACAACGGGATCGTCACGTTCGGGCTGATGGCTTCGTCGTCGGCGCTGATAATTCCGCTCTCGCTGTTTTTGATAGGCACGCGAGTGTGGGCGCTCGGCAAGAAGTATGGGTTCATCACGCCGGTGCAGATGTTTCGCGATCGCTGGGAATGCAGTCACATCGGCACCGTAATCTTCGTCGTGCAAGCGGCGCTCCTGATTCCATACATCATCATAGGTGTGATGGGTGGAGGAACGGCGTTGAGCGCGATCAGCGGAGGCCGCGTGCCTTACTGGTTTGGCGGCGCGGTGGTGGCGATGGTGGTGATGTCGTATGTGTTCTTTGGAGGCATGCGCGGAACCGCCTGGGTGAACACGTTTCAGACGATTCTGTTTTTGTGCTTCGGCGCGATAGCGCTTATCGTGATAGGAATCGGAATGGGAGGCTTTCAACAATCAGCCGAAGCGCTGCTGGGGTCGCCCGCGACCGCGCCGCTGATGACTCGCGAGCGCATCTCACCGCTCTATTTTTTCAGCTACACGTTTATCCCGCTGTCGTCGATCGCGTTTCCGCACATCACGATTTTTTGCCTGACCGCGCGCAAGATGAATCAGTTCAAGAAAACCGTAGTGCTATATCCGGTTTGCATGCTTGCGCTTTGGATGCCGTGCGTGTTCCTGGGGGTGATGGCGAATCGCGCGGCCGGCGTTCCGAAGATTCAGGAAAAGATCGAAGCACGCCGCGCGCTCGCGACAGAAGGTCCCAGGTTGACCGCCGATGAGCGCGATGCCTTGCGCTCGAAGACAGCCGGAGACGACGTGCTGTTGTTGCTGCTCGAGCGCTACGCTCCGTTATGGCTTGCGGGATTGTTGGGCGCGGGAATCATGGCCGCTGTCATGGCTAGCGATTCGCAGATACTCGCGCTATCGACGATGTTCACCGAAGACGTGTTCGCGTTCTATGGCGGCAAGAAACGATTCGGCGAAGCCGCGCAGGTTCACACAGGGCGCTTGTTCATCGTACTCATCACGATCTTCGCTTATGCGGTTGCGTTGCGCGCTCCTCAGAACATTTTCGATCTCGCGGTGCAGTACGCGTTCTCAGGCTACTCGGCGTTATCACCGCTTCTGGTCGCGGCATTGTTTTGGAAGCGAAGCACGAAGTGGGGAGCGCTTGCGAGCACGATCTGGTGCGCGGTGTCCGTAGCCGCGGTTGCGTTGTTTCAGTATCTCGTTCCGGCGCCCGCCGGGCCTCCGGTTGCAATGTGGTCGGTGGCCGGCGTTGACGTACTTTCACGCACCGCGGGTGGGACTGCGGTGTTTGGATTGATGCCCGTGGTTCCGATGACGATCATCTCGGCGCTGTTGTTGATTCTTGTTTCGTTGCTGACGTCGAGGCCAGGTCAAGCGGCGATGAGACGGTATTTTCACGCGGTCTGAGTGGTCCTTCGCCGCTTTGATACTGGGATTGCTCGCGAAGACGCACCTTGCTCGCCTATTTGAAACTATGAATAATGGAGTATTCAATCATTCGTCTCGCGCCAGACATGAGCACACGGCGCGCGGTCTTCAGTGCTCGTATGATCTTGGTGACAGTCAATTATCTCATCGCCGCCGTCCTTCTTGCCGGATCCGCGGTTCCCCCGCAAGCGTCGAACGTCTCGCGCAAGAACTATCCGCCAGTCATCAAAGACTCGGTCGATCGGCGATCGAAGGCGGAACGCGAGTGGCGGCGAATGCTTGACGCGTACGGAATCGCGCAGACACCGCCCGACTTTTATCCAATTACCAACACACCTCGTTCGCTTCTCGGCGTTGCGGACGCGATCCAGATTCTCAATTACAAGCCGGACCCGGGCGATGAGTCGCTCGCGCTTCGCGAAGCCGTCAAAGGTTTCGTTGACCGCTGGCGGGATTTGCTCGGAGTCGATCCCGCGACGATCTCGCTGATAAACGCCGACGAATCGAGTGACACAAAGAGGCTGACTTTTCGACAGTCGAACTACGCGTATCCAATCGGCGGCAACTTCGGCGAGATGGTAATTGTGCTCAGCAAGAGTGGAGCGTTGATGCAGCTCGACGACCGGTTTGTGCCGCTCGTCGATGTGCCGTTGAAACCGGTGATCGAACGAGACATCGCGGGCAAAAAAGTGGCCGGCAAAACGTTCACCTACTCCGACATCGCCGGACGCGAACAGCGCACGCAGATCAACTCGCCCGGCGAGGTGAACGTCAAACGTCTGGTCATATTGCCGATCGTAAAGAGCGATGCGGTCGAGATACATCTCGCGTGGGAAGTGATCGCCGGAACGTCGCTGTCGTGGACGGTCTTTGTGGACGCGATAACCGGTGACGAATTGAAGGTGGTTCAGAATTTCAATACGTGAGGAATAGGGGTTGGGGTTAGGGGCTGGGGGTTGGTCATCGGCCCGGTCCCCGGCCCCTAACCCCCAACCCCCAACCCCATTTATGGAAACAGTAATAACACGTGACACCGATGTGCTTCGCGAATACATCGCGGCGCTGGACGCAAACGAGCGAGGGTTGTCGCCCTTCGCAAGGCTCGCTGCAACAGTCAAGCTCTCTCGCCTGCGACGCGAGTTGAACAGCTTGCAACTGGAAGCCACCGAAGACGACGTAGTTCAACTCCGCCGCGAGATCAGCGACAGACTGAATCGCTCGATGCTTCGCCGAATTCAAGCGCGGCCCTGGGGCGCTCGCATTTCGGTGTTCCTAATGCTTGTCATCGGACAGCAGCTCTTGCTTGCGGCTGTTTGGTTGTTGACGATGTTGTTTGTTAGATTCGCGCGCGTTCCGAAACTCTGGAATCCGGTCTTGCCTCACGAACAGCCCGCGTTTCTGTTTGCATTCATCATCATCTTCTTTTTCGCGACACCGATGCTTGCGTTGTTGGCGGTGTTCGGAGGGCGATACTTTCGCGCCTGGCGCGTGACGCTGACTTCTACGATTCTCATCCTGCTGATGTCGGCATTGGCAACCTATTTGGTTGTGCGAAACAAAGAAGCTCAAAACCCGGTGCGTCACACAAGCTCGCTCACCCAGTTTATGAAGGATCGTGAAGTCAACGCCGCGGGTTATGACGAATGGCTGGCTTCGAACTGGTTGATGAAGGACGCAAGATTCCGACGTGACTACGAACGCTATTTGAGGAACGGCCCCGGCCGGTGGATTACCTCCCGGTTCGATTCCGCAAGCGACGCCGCATGGTCGGGCGCGCTTGCGACAATCGGTGAATATCTCGACACCGGCCAGGATCCAGCGGGATTTCGCGAATGGTTGAAGTACTACTACGATCGCAATCGAATTTCATCCGAAGACCGCATCGATCAGGAAGTATCCGAGTTGACCAGCGCAGCCGGCGAGCGCTACCTCGGCGTTTGGCAGGTCGAGCCTTATTTGAAGGAGCGCGATCAGCGATTATATCGCGCGTATCTTGGATCGATTGACGACTCGATGAAGAAATGGGGACTTTTGTGGCTCGCGATTTTGATCCTCGTCTTTTCAGCGGGATACATCACAACATTCTTTGCGACATTCTTCAGGCGGCGGTTGTGGGGCGCGAGTGTCGCAGAGCAGGCGCGAATTTCGTTTCCCGAGCAGAGCAACATAACCACGCCTTCATTCTACGATTCAACGATGGATGCGCTGTCGCGAGTCCATCGAAGCTTTCTGAGGCTCGCTGTGTTTAGTTCTGTGTTCGTGTTCCTTTTCTGGGCTGCCATCTATGCGTGGGAACTTTCCGGCGAACGCGCGAATCCTCGCACGCAAGTCGGGCTGATGCGGAGCAATCTAATTTTCGGCGGCTCACCCAATCGTTCGACGAGCGATGACGTCAACGGCCCGAGGCGAAGTGGAATCGCGGCGACGAGCGAATCACGCGAAGCTCGATTGGCAACTCGTGTCGTCGATCTCCAGGAACAGCTCGACGAAGATGATTACCAGAGCAACAGGAAATTCAAGGAGCAATACAAGGTCATCGCGAGTCAGCGAAATGAGTTGAGCATGCTTCGAAGCCAGACCGGCCAGCTCGAGCAAACCTTGCCCGGACAGCTCACCGAGATGGGCTCGCGTGTCGGCGTAGCGGAGGCGCGCGCGGGCGAAGTGATGGGCCAGGCCGAAGCAGCGCGGCAAACCGCCGAGGGCTTGCAGAAACAACTTGGAGCTAAGCTCACTGAAGTAGAAACGCGGGCGTCTCGAGCAGCCGATCAAATCGGAAAAGTCGAAGAGCAGGCTTCGGTGCTTGCGACACGCACCGAGACGCTCGAGCGCGAACTCGATCGGCGCGCCCGGCAGATCGAAGCACGCACCGAAGAACTCGGCGAGCGCACTGCCGGACTCAAAGAACGCGAGGAACGAGTCGACCGGCTCCAGCGAGTCGCGTTCACCGCGATCTTCGGCGAGATCAAATCGGACATCGACAATCTCGACCGGCGGATCGACTCGGCGTTCTATCGCTCGTTCAGCAAGGGCGAAGCGCGCCGCGAAGCCGATTCGATCCGGCAGCGCATAGCGTCGCTCACCGCCGAGCTGCGCGAGATCAACAACGATCAATCGAAAAAGTTCATCGAGCAACTCGATGGCCTGACGAAGCACCTGGATCAAATTGCGGAACGGATAAAGTAGAGGCGGAGGAGAAGAGGGGAAGAGGAGAAGAGGGGAAGAGGAGAAGAGGGGAAGAGGGGAGGAGGAGCAGAGGGGAAGAGGGGAGGAGCAGAGGTGTGGTCGATACTGTTTCCGACTTGAATGCGCCCGGCGAGAGCGCGGTCTCCTCTGCGCCGCTGCCCCCCGACTCCTCTGCCTCTTCGCCCCTCCTCTCCTCTGCGCCTCTGCCCCTCAGCTCCTCTGCGCTGCAAGTCGCTGCTGCTCTCGTCCTGATCCTCGCCGTGATGGGCTGGATCGAATTCGCCGGGCCCGCCATTCTCGACAACGACGGCTACTATCACATTCGCTGGGCTGCGATGGTCCGGCAAAGCTTTCCCCACCTGCCTGCATTCAAAGCTTTGCCGCTGACGACGCTCGATGAAACGCATTACGTCGATCATCACTATCTGTTTCATGTGCTCCTGATTCCATTTACGCTCGGCGATCTGCGAGTCGGAGCGAAGCTGGCGGCTGTGACTTTCTCAAGTCTCGGAATCGTTTCACTGTTCGCGCTGATGGTCGTTTATCGAGTTCGATATCGATGGCTGTGGCTTGCGCCGTTGGCCGCAAGCTCCGAGCATTTTCTGTATCGCATGTCGATGACGCGCGCGCCCGCGTTATCGCTTGCGCTGCTCGGCATCGGCACGTATCTGATTCTTAAACGCAAACATGTCTGGCTCGCGCTGTTGTCATTCGTTTTCGTCTGGTCGTATAGCCTGTTCCCGTTGATGATCGCATTCGCGTTGGCTTATTCGATCTCGGTTTATCTGTCCGAGCGCCGAATAGATTTGTGGGGGCTGCTCGCTTCGGTTATTGGGATAGCCGCCGGGCTCGTGATCAATCCTTACTTCCCAAAGAACCTGACTCTGTTCGGCGAACACTTCCTGATGAAGAGCGGCGCGACGTTCGCGGTGGACGTAGGCATCGAGTGGTATCCATACGAGACCTGGTCGATGCTCGAGGTGAGCGCCGTTGTGTTTGTGATTTACGTCGCGGGGCTGCTGGCGTTCGAGTATCGCGAACGCGTCCGTGACCTGAAGCCGCTGTTCTTTCTGATCGTGTCGGGGATGATGTTGCTGCTGACATTCAAGTATCGGCGCTTCGTCGAATACTGGCCGCCGTTCGCGATACTGTTCGCGGCGTTCACGATCAGCCCGAGGCTCGAGCGAGTGAGCTTCGCTTGGCTCGCTCGCACTCGAGATCGAGTTATTGCATCGATCGCGGCGGCGATCGTGACAGCTTCGTTGATCCTGGGAATGGGTTGGACTGTCTTGCGGGCCCGCGCGGACGTAAAAGAAGAGAGTGATCCGTTCGCATATCGAGGAGCCTGCGAATGGATCGCGGCAAACACGCCCGCGGGTTCGAGGATCTTCAACACCGACTGGGATGATTTCCCGATGCTGTTCTTTTACAACCCGGGGAACACATACATCGCGGGACTCGATCCGACTTATTTGTACGATCGCGATCCCGAGCTATGGAAAATGTACAAAGACATCACGCTTGGCGACGAAGAGAATCCGGCTCCGATGATTCGAGACCGCTTCGGCGCGGAGTACGTGTTCACGGACAACGAGCATCCAGAGTTTCTTCAAGTGGCAGAGGACACCGGCGACTTCGAGAAGGTTTATGAGGATAAGTTCACTACGGTGCTTCGGGTCCGCAAGGCTGATGAACCCCGGCTGAAGTAAGAGACAAGCAAACGGACCATGAGCCGCAGAAATGGGAGCGCCATTACCTTGCTGACTGGGGTAAGATTCTTGCAGCATTTTAGAAACGCATCTACTCAGATCAGGAGGTCCCTCATGATGAGCATCTTTCCTTCCAACGACGAGGAGTGGAGCCAGATAGTCGAGACCAGGCGAGACCATGTGCGCGAGTTCCTTGAGTGGGCCAACGCGCGAGAGAAGAACGGCCAGTCAATGCGCTTGGCGAGTCGCCCCGACCTGCGGCTAGTCCACGACATTGAAGGGCACTTCACCGAACTGTGGTGGGCGGTCGTGGTCTACAGTTGCTTCGGTTCACTTATTGGCACGAGGGCCGTCGCTCCATATTTCCAGCAGCCTGTGGATGCCACGAAAGCGCGGGCAATGCTAGCGAGAATCGATTTTCCGCAAGGCTCCGTGCAGCACCATCGAACTCGGCCGGGCCACGAAGGAGCGAGAGTTGCGCTCATCTCCGCCTGTTCGAGGGCCGAACAGTTTCGGGATATTCTTCACCAAGTCGGAGGCTTCCATGACCGGTACCTATTTCTTAGGTGCCTCCACGCCCCTCAATGGGGCCGAACAACTTGCTTCGACCTTCTGATTCGAGCAGGCAATCTGGCAGTCGGCGGTCAACGGTATGAACCGGAGTTTGCGTACTTGGCGGGATCGACCGGACCGAGGAAGGGTTTTCAAAGGATCTGGGGAATCCAAGTCACAACGGAGAACGCAGAGCAATGCGAAGCAATGCTTCGCGAGTGGACCGAGCAATGGGTGTCTGTCGCCGCACAGACCGGCGTGGAGTGGTCCGGCGCTGCATACACACCAGCAGACTTCGAGAACGCCCTTTGCATTTTCCAGGGCCGGAATCGCGATCAATGCAAGCGACGACGGAAGCCTGTTCCTCGGTGTTGAACTGGACTTCAGGAACGCCATAGCGCCTACTTGTCTTCTCCAGTTACTTTCGGCTCGGAACGCTGTATATTCCTCGCAAGGGTTTATCCATGAAGACTATCAGGGCCGGACAAACAGAAAAGAGCTTACAGGAACTCTTGGAAGAGACTGCCGCTTCTCACGAACCTATCCAAATCATCAGCGATGCCTCTAACGGTATTCTGGTTTCAGAGGAGGATTGGCGTGCTATACAGGAGACGCTTTACTTGCTCTCGATTCCTGGGATGCGCGAATCGATACGAGATGGTATGGCCACGCCGATTGACGAATGCTCCAAGGAGTTGACCTGGTGAGTTGGCGGCTTGTATACACAAAGCAGGCCCAGAAAGACGCGAAGAAGCTACCCGCCCCCGGCCTCCAAAAAAAAGCCGAAGAGTTGTTGAAGATCATCAGCGAAAACCCATTTCAGACTCCACCGCCCTTTGAAAAGCTGGTTGGCGATCTCTCAGGAGCGTACTCGCGGAGAATCAACATTCAACATCGTCTAGTCTATCAGGTATATGTCGACCAGAAAGTAGTCAAGGTCTTGCGAATGTGGACTCATTACGAGTGAAGCTAATCCGAAATAATCCAATATCAGTTTGAGAGCACCTCATGCTCGTATGAGCGCGCGAGGCTTCACCATGTCCACGAGCACTAAAGCTACAATCGAAGACCTCTACAACATACCCGAAAACGCCAAGGCTGAGATCATCAACGGAGAGGTTGTACGAATCATTCCAGCCGGAGGAATGCCAGGGCGGGCGTGTGGCAATGTGTTCTTCAGCTTGCGTAGCTACGAAAAGATGATGGGCGGCGGTTATGCATTTGGCGACAACGTAGGATTCATCGTTGACTTGCCGAATCGCCAGTCCTTCAGCCCCGAAGCGGCCTGGTACACCGGTGAGCTCGACGGCATGAAGTTTCTTAATGGCGCTCCCGCTTTTGCTCTCGAGGTCCGAAGCGAGAATGACTACGGATCAATGGCGGAACGAGAGCTGGCCGAGAAACGCCGCGACTACTTTGCCGCCGGGACTCTTGTTGTGTGGGACGTAGACCTGCGCAGCGACGATGTGATCAAAGTCTATCGCTTCACAGATCCCGAAACTCCGACAGTTTACGCGCGTGGCGAAATCGCAGAGGCAGAACCGGCTGTGCCCGGGTGGACAATGCCCGTAGATGATCTGTTCGCGTAACCTCCCATCAAACTCTGCCGGGCGATCTTCATCGATCCTAAAGCGTCTTCAAGAACGCAATCAACGCCCGCTTATCATCGCCCGATAAATCCATTCCAAACACGTGACCCGGGACGGCGCGTGTCTTCCTGCCCGGAGCCTTCCAGCCGCTCGGTACGTAATCGTCTCGCAAGCGCTTTCGGTCGAACCACTCTTCGAGAGTCGCAATCGAACCCGAATGCTCGATCAGGTTTCGATACCAAAGCCCCTTGAGCGTGGGCACCTTGTAATAACCGGTCCCCTTCCTCGTCTTCAACGCAAGGTTCGGATCGGTGCCCACCGGCATTCGTAAAATGCGTAGCCTCGCCGTCGCCGGATCATCTTTGCGAGGAGTGAAGCCCGCGACTGGAGTAAGCATGTTGTTTGTGTACAGCGGCGGAGTGTGACACATCGCGCAGCCTTCGCTTTCAAACACCTTCTTGCCGCGCTCGGCCAACGCGTCAAGCTTGTTTGGATTGGGCGGAGGCTCGAGCGAGTACACGAACTTGCCAATCGCGTACATCGCTTCGTCGCTGAAGCGATGAAAGAGCTTGCGTTGCTTTTCATCGAAGAATTTATGTTCACCGATTGAGCCGTCGTCGGCAACGCTGACAAGGATCCCGTATCGAGCGATGTCTTCGGGCCCGCGATTGACGTGAGTACCCGTGTGATCGATGTAACGCCGGTCCTTCATGCCTATCAGGTCGGGGATTTTTGTCATGAAGTAAGGACTGCCGTTGAATCGTGAGAACGTGCCGGTCTGCGGGAACCCATCAACTTCGCCGATCTGCTGCGGAGTCATCGTCTTGAACCCGGCGTGAATATCGTCCTTCAACCACGGCATTCCATAAGCGCCGTACTCGGCTTGATTGATTGTGAGCCCTTTGCGTTCGATGTCCTTTCCAAATCCCTCGACGACAACGCCTACTGATTCAAACGCGAACGCGAGATTGCCTTGAGCACCGAGCAGCAGCGAGCCGTCGGGCATGATTCGGCTGTGACAACCGGAGCAATCCGCGAGCGAGACCTTCAATTTGCCGTCGCGATCCACTACCCATCGAATCGCGGGGATGATGCCGTCTTTGGTGATCGAGTCGCCGCCTTTACGCACGGCATCCGCATCGCTGAGGAACTTCATTATGCGAGGGTCGTCGGTTCGCGTGACCGGGAAATCGAGTCCACCGAAGACGACGCGGCCGGCATCAATCCAATCGCTTTCGCTCTTGAGCTTCTCAGGCTCGATCAAGCGTTGCGGGCCTTGCTTGAGCATCCAGTCGCGATAGCCTTTCGGCTCTTTGTCGGGAGCGTAGACCGGATACGTGCGGACGTTATCAACCGGCGTGGCGTAGTACTCTTCTTCGGAATAAAAGTTAGCCGCAATACCGAGGCTCGCGAGCGGCGTCGCCCAGGTCGCGAGTTGTTTTGAGTCCCAGATCTTTGGAACAGTGATATTTTTGGTTTGCGCACCCGCGGATAGGAACGCGATCAATGATAACCAGGTGATGACTACCAGAATCAGGATCGAGTTTCTTTTCATGATGTCACCTCAATGCGAACGAAGTGTTGGACGATCTCGCCACGAAGACTCTAAGACACGAAGGAGCACGAGGCTTACTGCGTCTTCGAGTCTTCGACCTTTGTGGCCGCCCCAATAGTAGTAACCCGTTGAACAGTTGAAAGGTTACGCGGACGAGCCGGCTTCGGATTCGAATCCGTATGCTTGCACCATCGTTAAAGATGCGCAAGACCGCAACCTTGATAGTCGCTGATGGCGTCGGCTATACTGCGAGTCGTTTGGAGAAGTCGCCTAGTGGCTGAGGGCGGCGGTTTGCTAAACCGCTATAGGCTGTAAAGGCCTATCGAGGGTTCGAATCCCTCCTTCTCCGCTCGAAAAAAGCCGGCGCGAGCCGGCTTTTTCTACACTAAGCACATAACAAACCAATTCAGCTAACCTGCAAGCTGTTCTTCCGGAGGCCGGCCACCCGCAACGCGTGAGTCGCTCTTCCGAAAGATTCTCAAACCTCCGAACTTCGTCTGAAGCGTGTCCATATAAGTGTAAAACACCGGCGTCACATACAACGTCAGAAGCTGCGAAACCACCAGCCCGCCGACTACCGCAAGCCCGAGCGCGCGTCTGGATTCGGCGCCTGCTCCAAAGCCCAGTGCAATCGGCAGCGTTCCCATCAAAGCCGCCATCGTCGTCATCATGATCGGACGAAACCGAATCAAGCTACCCTCGTAGATCGCGTCCGCCGCGTTCTTGCCTTCGTGCCTCTGCGCCTGCAGCGCGAAGTCGATCATCATGATCGCGTTCTTCTTGACGATGCCGACCAACATTATCACTCCGACGAACGCGTACAGATCGAGGTCCTTGTGGAATAGAAGCAGCGTAGCTAAAGCGCCGAAGCCCGCCGCCGGCAAGCCCGACAGAATCGTAAGCGGATGAATGAAGCTCTCGTACAGAATCCCAAGTACGATGTAGATCACCAGCACAGCCATGATCAGCAACACACCCAATCCAGTGAGCGATGACTCGAACGCTTGGGCCGTTCCCTGAAAACTCGTGGTGATCGACGGCGGAAGATTGGCGCGCGCGAGTCGTTCTACTTCGGTGACAGCCTCGCTAAGCGACACGCCCGGCCTTAAGTTGAACGACACCGTCACCGCCGGAAGCTGGCCCAGATGATTCACCGACAGCGGACCAACCGTGCGAACCAGATGCGCCACCGCGTCCAGCGGCACGGCCTGGCCGTTCGGGGCTCGGATGTACAGAGTCGAAAGCGCCGACGGGTCCATTTGATATTGCGGCTCGAGCTCGATGATCACCTTGTACTGATTGTTGGGCGCGTAGATGGTTGAGACTTGTCTCGATCCGTAAGCGTCATACAGAACGGTCTCGATTTGATTCGCGGTGACGCCGACCGATTGTGCTTTGTCGCGGTCGATCTCGACGTTCACCTGCGGGTTCTGAATCTGAAGATCGGTGGTCACATCCTGAAAGCCAGGCAGCTCACTCATCTTTGATTGAAGCAGCGGAGCGTACTTGTAAAGCTCATTTGTGTCGGGGCTCTGAAGAGTGAGCTGGTAAAGACTCTTGGTCAACTGTCCGCCAATGCGAATCGGCGGCGGGTTCTGCAGGTATGCGTTTATTCCGGGAACTCCAGCGAGCTTTGGCCGCAGCTCTTGAATTACTTCGTCGGCGCTCAAGCGCCGCTGGGAGCGAGGCTTCAATCGCATAAACAAACGCCCTTGATTGAGCGAGCCGCCCCCAACGGTCGAGCTGAATGAATCGACGTTTGGATCTTGCCGCACAACCTCCGCGAGAGCTTGTTGATGGCGCACCATATCATCGAACGAGATCCCCTGCGCGGCTTCGGTAGACGCGAAGATCTGGCCGGTGTCGTCGCTCGGGAGGAATCCCTTTGGCATCACGGCGAATAGGTACGCGCTTGCTGCCATAACCAAACCGAGGCTGACCATAGTGGCTACGCGGTGCATCATTACCCGCTTCAGCGACCATTCATAAGTTCGCAACATGCCATCGAAAAATCTTTCGGACGCGGCGTACCAGCGGCCGTGGCGCTCGCTGGCGGGTGGGCGAAGGAACCGGCTGCAGAGCATCGGAGTCAGCGTCAGCGATACGAATCCTGAAATCAGGATTGCGCACGAAATCGTAACAGCGAATTCATGAAGCAAGCGCCCGACTATTCCTCCCATGAACAGCACCGGGATGAACACCGCCGCGAGCGACAGCGTCATTGAGATGATCGTAAAGCCGATTTCCCTTGAACCGGTGATCGCCGCCTCCAGCGCGCTCTTTCCCATCTCCATGTGCCGTACTATGTTTTCGAGCATCACGATTGCGTCGTCCACAACGAATCCGACCGACAGCGTCAGCGCCATCAGTGAAAGGTTATCCAGCGTGTAACCCAGCATGTACATCGCGGCGAACGTGCCAACGATCGACATCGGAAGCGCGAGGCTTGGGATGATGGTCGCCGACACGTTTCGCAGAAACAAAAAAATCACCAGCACCACCAGGCAGATGGTCAGCATCAACGTGAACCGTACATCGTTGACCGAGCCGCGAATCGATTCAGAACGGTCAAACAAGACGTTGAGCGAAACTGAAGCAGGCATCTGAGCGCGAAACGTGGGCAATAGGTTCTTGATGTTGTCCACAACATCGACCGTGTTGGTTCCCGGTTGCCGTTGAATCGCAAGCACAATCGCGCGCTCTTTGTTGAACCAGCTTGCGGTCTTGTTGTTCTCAACGCTATCGACTACGTCACCGATTTCGTCGAGTCGAACCGGCGCGCCGTTTCGATAGGCGACGATCAACGGGCGATACGACGGAGCATCGTTCAACTGGCCGTTTGCTTGAACGGTGAAGGCTTGATGTGAACCGTAGAGAGTTCCGGTCGGAAGGTTTACGTTGCCGCTTTGGATCGCGGTTGCCACGTCTTCTACGCCGATCCCCCGCGTAGCCATCTCCTTTGGATCGAGCTGGACGCGAACGGAATACTTCTGTGCTCCGAACACCTGGACTTGTGCGACGCCGTTGATCGTCGATACGCGTTGCGCGATCAGCGTCTCGGCATATTCATCCACCGACGAGAGCGGAAGCGTCGGCGAGCCGAGCGTGAGGTACAAGATTGGCGAGTCGGCCGGATTCACTTTGCGGTAGGAAGGCGGGCTTGGCATGTTCGCCGGCAATTGAGAACCGGTGGCGGCGATCGCTGCTTGAACGTCCTGCGCCGCGGCATCAATGTCTCGGCTGAGGTTGAATTGAAGAGTGATCTGGGTATTGCCGACGCCGTTCGAGGAAGTCATTTGGTCCAATCCGGCGATTGTTGAGAATTGCTTCTCGAGCGGAAGCGCGACGGACGAAGCCATCGTGTCGGGGCTTGCACCGGGGAGCGCCGCTGAAACTACGAGCGTTGGGAAGTCTACGTTTGGCAGATCGCTGACGGGCAAACTCCGATAACCCATCACGCCGAACAGCAGGATCGCCAGCATCACCAGAGTCGTCATCACCGGGCGGCCAATGTAAAGACCCGCGATGTTCATGGCTGCACCTCGCTCATGGCGCTCTTCACTTCCACTTTTGCGCCGGGCGCCAGACGCAACTGGCCATCGGTAACAACGCTCTCACCCGGACTGAGTCCCTTTTCTATGACAGTTTCTCCGCCAAGCGAGCGGCCGGCGGCGACCGGACGCGATTCGACCGTCAGGCCGGGCTTGATCACGAAAACATATGCCCCGGATTGTCCTTGTTGAACCGCGTGCGAGGGAACGACGACGGCGTCCGCCTGCAGGGAGACAGTCAGGACGATGCTGACGAACTCGCCAGGCCACAGGCGCTTATCCGAATTTGAAAACACTCCCTTGAGCCTGATTGTTCCCGTAGTCGCATCAACTGCATTGTCCATGAAACTGAGCGTGCCGGTCACCGGCTGTTGCTCCTGACCGGCAATGACGGCTTCGACCTTGAGCGATCCTTCGTCGCTGTATTTCTTGATGTCGGCGAGTTGCTGCTCGGGAACCGCGAAGCTCACGCGAATCGGATCGACCTGATCGATGACAACGATCGGAACGTCGTTGGCTTTGATCAGATTGCCTTGCTGCACCATGAGGCTTCCGGTGCGGCCGTCGATCGGCGATCGAATGTAGCAATATGAGAGTTGAAGTTTGCCGCTGGCGAGGTTGGCCTGGTCCGCCTTGACCGCTTGCTCGGAGCTGTTTATCGCCGCTTTATCCGCGTTGACCGTCGCTTGAAAAGCCTCGAAGCTGGTTCGAAACTGTTCGTACTGCTCCTTCGAAACAACTCCCTTCTCGAGCAAGTCAGCGTAGCGTTGTTCCTCTACCTGGGCGTTCTTTGCCTGGGCCGCGTCTTTTGCGAGATTGGCCTGGGCTTGTTTAACCTGCGCGATGTCCTTTTGTATGTTTGCTTCGATTTGATTGATCGCAGCTTCGAGTGGCCGCGGATCAATCGTAAAGAGCATGTCACCCTTCTTAACAAACTGACCTTCGGTGAAGCTGACCTTCGTCAGTTCTCCGCCGACTTGAGCTTTGACCTGAACGGTGGAGGAGGCTTCGACATTTCCGATCGCGCGTGTCTGTACTGGTACCGTCTTCTGGACGACCGTCGCGGCAGTGACCGGAACGGCGGTCGTGGCGGCCTCGCGATTGGCGCTGCTGGCGCGCGTCCCTGAACAAGATGACACGAGAAGCGAGCTTGCCAGCAAAGACGCGGCGATGATGGCGGTGAAAGCCTTTACGTGAAATCCGCGCGCGGATTTTATAGATAGGAAGTATCTCATGGTTCTCCTTACCCACAAGCGTCCGCGAGATGGGGAGAACTCTCGTATACTCCCTTTATCGCTCGGAGTCCTGCCGGATGCAAGCCGCTCGGCGCTATTCAGAAGCTCTGTCGTTTTCATGACACATTTTCTTCTTCGTCATATCTCGCCAATCACAATCGAATCGCCCGCGTTCAAATCGCCGGACACTATCGCGGTCACCAGGCCGTTAGTGATTCCCGCGGTTACCGAATGCGGCTCGAGCTTCTTGTTCGCATCCAGCGCCCAGACGGTGCGTTCCTGCGAGTCGTGAACGTCATCAGCCGTGCCGGCCGGCTTGCCATTCGCGGAAGCCGCTCCTTGAGGTTGGTCTTGAGCAACGCCTTGCGGATTGCCGCTCGATGCAGCTAGTTGATCGGGCACGAAGCGCAACGCGGCGTTGGGAACAATCAGCACATCCTCCGCGTGCGCAACGCGAACGCTGATATATGCAGTCATTCCCGGCAGAAGTTTCTGAGCGCCGTTTGCCGCATCGATCACCGCCGAATATGTCACGACGTTCTGTTGTTGCTGTGCGTTCAGCCTGACTTGCGATATCCGTCCGGTGAACGTATCGCCCGGGTAAGCATCAATCGTGAAGGTCGCGGTCAAGCCTTCGCGAATCTCGCCGACATTGGCCTCATCGATCGAAGCCAACACCTGCATATTCGTTACGTCGTTTGCGATCACAAAAAGCGTCGGAGCTTGAAGGCTCGCGGCAACCGTCTGCCCGATATCTACGTTCCGCGATATCACGACGCCGTCAATCGGCGAAGTAATGACCGTGTGATCGAGGTCCAATTTCGCCTGCTCGAGTTGGGCACGAGCCTGTGCGGCCTGAGCATCGGCCTCGTCGAGTTTTGTTCTTGTCTCAGCCAGCGTCGCCTTCGCTTGTTCGGTTACCGCCTTCGCTTGTTGATTGAGTGCATCCGCTCCGTCGGCCGCTGCCTTTGCCACTTCGATGTCCCGGCCGGCGATCACATCAGTCATCTCCTGGCCGCGTTTCAACACGTCTGTCGCGTCATCGAAGGCAACGCGTGCGGCGTCCTGATTTGCCCTTGCCGCGTCCAGATTTGCATCCTGATTGCCGATGTCGCTCTTCGCCGCCTGAACCGCGGCTTCGGCGTTGACGACATTTGCTCGCTGATTATCGACCTGAGCCTGATAGAGCGCCGGGTCCAGTCTTGCGATCACCTGTCCGCGTTTTACCTCGGATTTGAAATCGGCGCCGAGCCACGAAACCGTGCCCGAGACTTGCGATCCGACTTCCACCGTGGTTACCGGCTGAACAGTGCCGGTTGCCGATACGATTACATCTACATTGCCGCGGCCGACCATCCCGATGATGTAATCTCCGTCGCCGCGTTTGTGAGGCCATAGTAATGCGACGGCGGTTACAACCACACAAAAGATGGCGACGCTCGGCAATCCTCTTCGCCGTTTGCTTATCAACGATCTAATTCTGCTTGACGATATTTCCATGATCGGACCTCCTGAACGCACCCGCCGGGGGGTGCGGTCAATCTCAGACGATCGATCGCCGGGATCGCAGGATTTCATGCTTGAATTGCGCCGCTTCGTGACCACCAAAGAACACTGGGCTCGCAGCTCGGGAGTCCTCCTTTGCATTGGGATCGGGCCTTTGGTTCGACGCGTAATAAGCGAGGCTGGCTGTGAGCGCCGGCGTGGGAATTCCCAGCCCCGCCGCCAAACGAAGCACCGCCAGCAAGTCGCTCACTCGCGAGCTCATCTGATGCTCGAATTGCGAATCCAACATCGGATTCAACATGTGAGGCTGGACATGCAAGGCATCACAAATATGTTGAAGCATCGGCGAACGGAGAACGGAACCTCGCCAGATGCGCGCGACGGTTTCGATGGAGAGATCGAACCTGTAGGTATCGGACGCGGCCTTCAGGAGCGCCAGGCCCTGCGCAAACGTCCCGATCATTCCGATCAATAGCGCGCGTTTCAACCGATCGTTCAACACATCAGACTTGCCGACGTAGTGAATGGGCCGGCGGCCCAGCATCCTGCGCAGGACGGCCAGGCCTTCTTCGATGCTGGACAGAGATCGCATCGCGACCGCAATGTCGATAGTCGGGTTCGATTGATCGAGATCCCTCGCTTCGAGTGTCGCCCACCTGGCGTTTTCGCCGGGATCCGTTTCCTCGACAATCAGGTTAAACAGGTTTGCGCCGATGTCGCCTTCGTTGTCGCGCAGTCGGCTCGACAGGATGCCGAGCAGGTCCGAGGCGGCTTCCGAGCCTTGCCATCGGCCGTAGACCTCCTGTATCGCGGCATCGTTCATGCCTAGGCCGCGGCTCATCACGTCATAGGTCTCAGCGATGAGTTGAGTCAGACCTTGCGCGACGGCGCTGTGAACCATACTGACGTAGTGCCCGGCGGACCGCGGTCCGAGATACGCGACGCAAGGTTCGCCGTTAACCTTGGCGGCAATGCGAATCAAGACGTGGCCTACTAGATCGTAAGCGCTCGACGGACCGCCCGCCATTATCGCGGCACCCTGCCGCACACTTCGCTCACCTCCTGAAATCCCCACACCCAGCAGCTCGATACCATGCGCGCCCAAAATCTTTCCGCGTCGATCGGTGTCCTTGAAATACGCATTTCCCGCGTCAATGATGACATCGCCCGAGTTCAGCAGCGGTGCAAGTTGCTTGATGAGCCGGTCAACCGGTGGTCCTGACGGAGCAAGGATCATTACAATGCGGGGAACGCTGAGGAGTCTGACAAATCCCGAGAGATTGTTCACGGTTTCGATGGCCCTGCCGTCCATCTCCGATCGGAGCGCGCTGAGGGCAGTGTCGTTCGCGTCGTATGCCGCAACCGTGTATCCATGCCCGGCGATGTTCATCGCGAGACCTGAACCGTTTCCATCAATCCCTGCCATTCCAATGTTGCAGGCGGCTTTGTTCATTGAGGTCCTCCTTTGCCGTGCGCAGGTGATTGGCGTCGTTCACGAATCACCCGCGCAACGGCGAAAAGCGGGATGTTCGCCCCGCGCGTTTCTTAGCACTCACTTTGCGGCCGTGAGGACCGCAGGCAGGGAAACAACCTGAATCATCGCGCCCTCTTTCTCCAATTGTCGTTCGGCATGAGATTTTGGCAGCGCCACGCCGGCGTTGCTTCCACCTTCGAAGATCTCCCACAAGAAGTACTGATCGCCCACCCGATCAAAGATCAGTTCCGATAGCTGGGGAGCCTTGGCGATTTCCGCGTTCTCGACGATAACGAAGGCGGTGGAATGTCCGTCGCTGCCGCGGATCTCCATCACATTCGGGTCTATTGTGTAGACGCGTTCGATGTTGTAGCGGCCGGCAGGCAGCGTCGTATCTCGAACCGTGAAGCTGAACGGGATGTCAGCCTCGATGGTGTCAACGACCTGAGCGTGTGCCGGCGTTCGTCCTGCGAATGCCATCAAAGATAGCGACACAACTATCAAGAGTACCTTTCTCATTTGTTACCTCCATCTCTGTTCCATTAGATCGGTATCCGAACCCATTCCCGATCACAATCAATTTGAGGTGGAGCCGGTGTGGCCCGGCTGATTCGCCACCCTTGGTAATTCTTCCGGCTGGTTACGCGCCCGCGCGCCGTGAAGAGCAGGCCCGGTTGGGATTCATCAACGTCGGGTTGGCTGTTTCGTCGTTCGCCAACGCGGACCGATTGCCGAAGAGGCGGTACTCTCCCAACTCAGCGTCAAACAGGTTTCAAATTACCGGGCTTGCTCAGAAGGAGGAGTGAGGGGGACCGCGCTCTCGGAGATAAGAAAGGTAGGGCCCGGGTTCGCCGGGATGATTGCGATGTACGGCCCCCAGAATCTCGGAACGTTCGTTATCGAGGATTGCCGTCCGCGCAGGTTCACTCGAGACTGGATCGGGCGTGACGCAGGTTTGTTCCTCAGCCTCGTTGGACGATTGGGCAAGATCGAAGCCGCCCAGGAACGCACCACGTTGATCGTCAACGCTGTCGTCGGCGGCTCTGAAAAAACGTCCGTGCTCATCACCGAGCCAAACGGCCCGCGTCCCGGAACGGGCCCACGAGATCCAGATCAGATCGGGGTTATTGTCATGATTGATGTCTCGAATCAGCAGTGCGCCGCTGCCCTGAACCGCGTCTCGAAACTCGAGATGATCCACACGTGAGTTCCCGTAGCGCACGCGAATCGAGCGTTGTTCGCCGGCCACATGGAGTTCCGCCTCATCGATTCGGCGATCACCATCAAAATCGCCGACGACGTGGTTGGAACTCGTGGGAAGAATCTGCTCGCGATTGGCGAAGGACCGAGAAGAATGCGGATTTCCCGCAAAAGAAGATTGTCCGAACAGCGCGCCCGTCAACGCGACGAGAGATATTAAGTAAAGAGTTCGAGGCACCACGTGCGATTTCATAAAGCGATCCGCGCACCTGATAAGAACTTCTCACGCTGGATTGCGTGGCCACTATTCATCAGCGTCCATACTGCGTCTATTAGGCAGACGCTTTGATCTGCAAGCTGGTTACTTAGAAGTCGCTAATATTTGATTTGAGTGAAATGAGAAGGATGAGGTGTCGTTCAACTCAGATCGAAATCGCCAACGACCGGCGCGTGATCCGAAGGCTTCTCCCAACGGCGCGGCTCTTTGTCTATCTCCACCGATGTTGAGTGCTTCGAGAGCGGCTCCGAAACCCAGATGTGATCGATGCGCAGTCCGAGGTTGCGGCGGAACGCGCCCGCTCGATAATCCCACCACGAGAACTGCTTGTCCGCTTCGTTGTGCACTCGAAACGCGTCAGTGAATCCCCACTGTTTGATGTTCGCTAGCGCGTCGTGCTCGGGCTCGCTGAACAGGATTCGCCCGCGCCAAACCTCGGGATCGTGCACGTCGCGATCTTCGGGCGCAACATTGAAATCACCGCACAACAGAACACGCTCGCTCGCGCTGAAGTGCGAATCGAAGTAACGCCGCAGCCGTTTCATCCAATCGAGTTTGAAATAGTACTTCTCTGCGCCGACGGCCTGGCCGTTCGGGAAATATGTGTTGACGATTCGAATGCCCTGGATCGTCGCGGCGATGACTCTCGATTGTGCATCGGGATCGTCGTCGGGCATGCCTCGCTGAACGTCGTCGCATTTTTCGCGAGACAGAATCGCGACTCCATTGTAAGCCGCCTGCCCGTATGATTCCGCGTGGTATCCGATGTCTTCAAAGAGTTGCGCGGGAAATCTCTCGTCAATGCACTTGGTCTCTTGCATGCACAACACGTCGGGCCGAGCGAGATCGAGCCAGCGAACTACGTGCGTTTGCCGCGCGATGATTGAGTTCACATTCCAGGTTGCGATTTTCAAGTGTGTTCCTGAAACTGCGTTAATTGAAAAAGAGCCGCTGTGAGAGCGGCCCTTGAGTACCCGCGGCAGGAGTCGAACCTGCGACTTCTTGCTCCGGAGGCAAGCGCTCTATCCACTGAGCTACGCGGGCGTGTTTGCGAACGAGAGAAGGATATCGAGCATGACCATCAAGTGTCCAGCCTCAGCGCCTTTGCGCTCTTCGCGGAGGTTTGCGTCTTGGCGCGAAATGAACTTCTCTCAACCGCTGTTTTCGCGCCAAGACGCAAAGCTCCGCAAAGAGCGGTTCCGATGATTCAATGCACGCGCTTCTCGTAACCTTGCCAGTACTTTTCGCGAAGCTCCTTCTTCAATATCTTTCCGGTCCCGCCCTTTGGCAGCGCTTCAAAAAACTCGACCGACTTCGGCACCTTGAAACCAGGCAATATTGTTCGGCAGTGATCGATCACTTCCGCGCCGGTCAACGCCTCGCCCGGCTTCACCACCACAAGCGCCTTTGGAACTTCGCCCCAGCGATCGTCGGGCACGGCTACAACCGCGCATTCGAACACCGCCGGGTGAGAATAAACCGCTTTCTCGACTTCGATCGAAGCGATGTTCTCGCCGCCGGAAATAATAATGTCCTTTTTGCGATCGACGATCAGAAAGTACCCGTGCTCATCGACTGTCGCCATGTCGCCGGTGTGAAACCATCCATTCCGCATCACGCTGGCAGTCTCTTCGGGCAGCTTCCAGTAGCCAGCCATCACGTTGTCGGCGCGAACGACCACTTCGCCGACGCTCACGTTGTCGTGAGCAACGGGCTTGTCATCGGGATCGAAGATATCGATCTCGACACCGGGCATCGGGAATCCGGCCATCGCCTGCCTTCGCCAGCGAGCTTCATCAGGCTCGTGTGTCAGATGATCGCGGATGAAAGCCTGGGTCAACACTGGCACGGTTTCCGTCAAGCCGTATCCGCCGTATGCGCGGCATCCGAGTTTCTGTTCGACCAGGCGAATCAAATCGACGGGCGAGGCTGCGCCGCCGATCGCAACATAGTCGAGACTCGACAGATCGTATTCGCCAAGCGACGGATGATTGATGATTGCGTTGGCCATGGTCGGCACCATCGCGAAGTTGGTCACGCGCTCGCGTTGAATCAATTCGAGCACCTCGGTTGGATCGAACTTCCGCACGATCACGTGACGCGCGCCCATGCACGCGAGCGTGTGAGGCGTGCCCCAGCCGTTGACGTGAAACAGCGGAATAGTGTGAAGCTGGACAACTGTATCGTCCACGCCAAGTCCGGCGATCACCTGCAACGCGTGAAGGTACAGATTGCGATGAGTCATCATCACGCCTTTGGGATTCGCGGTCGTGCCCGATGTGTAAAACAACTCCGCGAGGTCGTCGTCTTTGATATCGGGAGGCGTGAAAGCGGCTCCGGCAGCCGATATCAGGGTTTCGTAGTCCTTGCCGTCGCCGTTGGCTTCAAGCGGGACGAAGTGCCTGATTGCCGGTGCTTGATTGCGAATGCCGTCGATGATCGGCTGAAGATCGCGGTTGTAAAAGACGGCGACCGAGTCCGAGTCGTTCAGTATGAATGCGATTTCAGCGGGCGTGAGTCTGATATTGAGCGGCAGCAGCACCGCTCCCATCTGCACGACGCCGTAGTAGGCTTCGAGCAACTCGTGGCTGTTGTAGCCAAGCCACGCTACTCGTTCGCCGCGCTTGATTCCCATCTCGACAAGCGCGTTCGAGAGACGATTCGCTCGCTGGCCGAACTCGCCATAGGTCATCCGCACATCGCCGTCGACGATTCCCACTTTGTTTGGAAACCATTGCTCGGCTCGATGCTTGAATCTGATTGGTGTAAGTGCAAGGTTCATCCCACTCTCTCCTGTGCCGGAGTTTGTAGTCCGGCCTCCAGGCGGAAGTTTGTATTTGGTGGTGCAAGTGTTCGTTGCATTACAAACGTCCGCCTGGAGGCCGAACTACAAACACTACATCGTCGGTTTATCAGCCTATCCGTCGCCTCTGATCCTTCCAATACCGCTCGCGCAGTTGCTTCTTCAATATCTTTCCCGTTCCGCCCTTCGGCAATTCATCTTCAATGAATTCAATCGAACGCGGCACTTTGTAATTCGAAAGCCGCTCGCGGCAAAACTCAACTAGTTCCTCGGCGGTGGTCTGTTTGCCATCGCGCAACACTACGCAAGCGTGGACGGCTTCGCCCCAATTAGGATCGGGAACCGGTATGACCGCGGCCTCTTTGATCGACGGATGCGAATACAACACCGCTTCGACTTCAGTCGAGTAAACGTTCTCGCCGCCGGTTACGATCATATCTTTCTTGCGATCGACCAGGTATATGTACCCGTCTTCATCGACCGTCGCAAGATCGCCCGTGTGCAGCCAGCCGTCGCCGAGCACCTCTTCGGTGTCTTTGGGGCGCTTCCAATATCCAACCATAATGTTCGGGCCGCGCGCGATGATCTCGCCCACGTCACCGGGCCGCGCGTCCGAGCCGTCTTCTCTCACGACTCGCACTTCGACACCCGGCACAGGCTTGCCACAGGAGGCCAATCGCCGCTCGCTCTTTTCATCGGTGATCACGTGATCCTCTTGCGGAAGCACCGTCAGCAGCGGAGACGCCTCGGTCAATCCGTAGCCTTGCCCGAACCCGCAGCCGAACGTTTTCATCGCGCGCCGCAGCAAATCGGGCGCGATCGGCGAAGCGCCATAAGTAATGTGACGAAGCGATGACAAATCATACGAATCAAGCTTCGGGTGATTGAGCAGAAAGTTGATCATCGTCGGTACCAGCAGAATCAGCGACACACGTTCGCGGGCGATCGTTTCGAGCACGTGCTTCGGATCGAAACGCGGGATGAACGCCTGCGTAGCTCCATTCGCGGTATGAGTGAAGACCGCCGCGCCGTCGGCAAGGTGAAACATCGGCGCCGCGTGCAGATAGATGTCCGACGAAAGATATTCGTAGATGCCCTGCGAGTTCGCGATGTTCGAAAGCATGTTGCGATGATTCAGCATCACGCCTTTGGGCTCGCCGGTCGTGCCCGAAGTGTAGAACAAGCCGAGTAACTCTTCGTCGCTCACCTCGGAAGCCTCGAAGTCAGGCGAGCCAGCCGCGATCAAATCCTCGTGCGCAATGTAGCCATCGCGCGGCTCATCGCTCATCAGGATGAAATTCTCTACGCCGGTGAGTTCCGCTCGAACGGCTTCGATCAGCGGCGCAAGTGCGGGATCGACGAAAACGGCGCGCGAGCCTGAGTGATCGACGATGTATTTGATCTCCGGCGGTTGAAGCCGGAAGTTGATAGGCACGACGACCGCGCCGAGTTGTGGAACGGCGTAGTAAAGCTCATAGAAGCGATGGCAGTTGAACGAGAGAATGGCGACTCGATCGCCTCGAGTGATCCTGAGTTCGCCGAGTGCGCTCGAGAGCCGATTCACCCGGTCGTTTACTTGCTTGAAGGAGAGACGAGTATCGCCGCAAATGCATGCGGTCTTTTCAGGAGTCCCGGCCGCGCTCTTTTTCAGCCCTGCGACTATGCTCATCAACGGCTTACTTCGGTTCAACAGAACACGAAGCGGTCTCCTGTCGTCATCTAAAATGCGAGCCAAACGGGCGGTTTTGACGTTCGGTACAATCGCACAGCGAACACGAAATTGCAAAGGGAACCGGTTTCGCGATTGATGGATTGACCGCGACATTGCCGCCAGTTATAACCAGAGCAGGTGCATGGCGACGACTACGGCCCCAGCTTTGACTGACACCGGGCGCGCGACAAATCAAGAGCGAGGCGGACACGCCGGGTTCCTTGATTATGTCGGGGTGGCGATCGACTCTCTGCGCGCGAATAAGCTCCGTTCGTTCCTGACTCTGCTTGGAATCATCATCGGAATCACTTCGATCATCGCGGTCATTTCGATCATCCAGGGGCTCGATCGCTACTGGAAAGAAAAGGTTTCCAACTTCGGACCCAACACATTCGTCATCACCCAGTTCCCGATCACCACCAACCTGGACAAGCTCTTCGAGATGATTCGCCGGAATCCCGAGATTCACTCAGACGCAGCAGAGACGATCCGCCGCTACTGCACGGCGTGTGAGTCGGTGGGAGTCGAAACGCACAAACAGGTGAACGCGCGATTCGGAAGGCAGACGCTCGAGCAGATTGATATGTCGGGGATCACGCCGAACATCATCGACATCGAAGGCTTCAACGTCGAGAGCGGACGGGCATTGCAGGACTGGGACGAGGAGCACTCGCAGTTCGCGGCGTTCATCGGTTGGGAAGTCGCCGAGAAGATGTTTGCCGGCGTCGATCCATTGGGCAAGCGACTCCAGCTCGGCGATCATTCGTACACCGTGGTCGGCGTAGCGGAAAAGAAAGGAACGGTGCTCGGTTTCTCTCGCGACAACTTCGCCAAAGTTCCCATTTCGACCTTTCAAAAAATCTACGGCGCGCGCCGCACAGTCAACATATCGATCAAAGGCCGCGCGGGTCAGATGGAACAGGCTCAGGATCAGGCGAGGCTGGCGATGCGGACGCTGCACAAGCTCGATTATCACGAGGACGATGACTTCGGATTGATCACATCCGAAGGCGTCAACGAATTATTCAACAGCCTTACGAGCGTGATCTTCTCGGTGTCGCTGTTCGTGGTCGGCATATCACTGGTGGTCGGTGGCATCGTGATCATGAACATCATGCTTGTGTCGGTGGTCGAGCGCACCAAAGAGATTGGTATTCGAAAAGCGGTGGGCGCCCGGCAGCAGGATGTAGTGAATCAGTTTCTGGTTGAGTCGGTTGTGTTGTGTTGCGCGGGAGGAATTGGGGGGATCGCGTTTGCGTGGGTCATCTCGTGGGGGCTCGCCAGGTTCACGCCGTTGCCGTCGTCGTTTCCGCTATGGGCGCCGGTGGTCGCGTTGACGCTTGCAACTGTGATCGGAGTCTTCTTTGGTATATATCCGGCGAGGCGAGCCGGAAAACTCGATCCGATAGAAGCACTGAGGGCTGAGTGAATCTTTCGAGCATAAAAGAAAACACGACTCTTGCGATGGAGACGCTCGTCGCGCACAAGTTTCGTGCGGCTTTAACCATTCTCGGTGTGTTCATCGGGGTGCTGGTGATCGTGCTGATGGCAGCGGTGCTGAACGGGTTTCGCCAATCCGTGCTCGACAACGCTGAGAGCTTCGGCACTCGAAACGTCTACCTGTGGCGCTACCCGTTCATCATGACGTCGCGGCCATCGGCCGAAATCCTGAATCGCAAGCACCTGTCGCTCGAGGATGCTCAGACGATCGAGCGTGAGGTCCCCGCGGTCGAATACGTGTACGCGGGTATTCCCTACGTAATCGGGCTTCCTGGTGAGACGCCTCCCGTACCGCCCGAAGTACGCTATCGCGATCGCGCGATGAATCGAACGCAATTGATCGGCAACTTCCCTGTAGCCGAGCTCGTGATGAATGTACCGATCTCAGAGGGACGCTACTTCAACGATTCCGAAAATCTGCATCGCGCGCCCGTTTGTGTGTTGGCGTTCAATGTTACCGAAGCGCTTTTCCCCTCTGAAGACCCGATTGGCAAAACGATCAATGTGGGTGGGCAGGATTTCACGGTGGTTGGCACGGTGAAGAAGCAGAAGTCGGGTCCGTTCGGTTCGGAGAATCAGGAAGACAACGACATATTCATCCCGTACTGGACCTTTCACAAGATGTATCCATCGAAGGACGATCATTTCATTATCGTTCGAATGCACGAAGGCCGCATGAAGGAAGGCATTCAGGGGATTGAGCAAGTGCTCAGGCGGCGCCGCAATGTTTCGATCGACAAGGACAACGATTTCGAGGTGGGCACTCCCGAGTCATTCATTTCGACTTTCGACGACATAGTGGGCGCGGTGTTCGGAGTGATGATCATCATCTCTTCGATTGCGTTCATGGTTGGCGGAGTCGGCGTGATGAACATCATGCTCGTGGCGGTGACCGAGCGCACTCGCGAGATCGGAATAAGAAAAGCCGTCGGCGCGCGCCGCTCGGACATCATCTGGCAATTCCTGACCGAGGCGGTAACGTTGACGGGCGCGGGAGGATTGGCTGGTTTGTTCGCAGGCTGGCTTCTCGGTGTGACGGTGTCGGCGCTTGTTCCGGCATTGAAGATGGACATACCACTCTGGGCGGGATTGTTTGGATTCTTCGGTTCGGTGGCGGTTGGATTGGTATTCGGTCTGTGGCCCGCGATCAAGGCCGCGAGCTTGGATCCGATCGCCGCGCTACGGCATGAATGATGGTTTCTAGTTTCTGGTTGCTGGTTTCTGGTTCGCGACAGGCAGTCACTCCGGTTAACTAGAAACCAAAAACTAGAAACCAGAAACCAACTTAGTAATTCGGGAACGCATAGTCCTTCAACATCTCCGCTCGTTCCTTCTCTTCCTCAACCTTCATCGCATTGCAATCGCGCATCGAGACCATGCCGAGAAAATTGCCAGCCGTATCCTCCACGATCAGATGATAGACCCCGCTCTCGAGCATCACCTGCATCGCCGCGCTGACTTCGATTTCAGGCGAGATCTTGATCAGGTTCGTGCTCGAGATTGACTGCACGTTTACTTCCGAAGGGCGATAGTTCTCGGCAACCACTTTGTCTGATATATCACTCTGCGAGACTACGCCGACGACCTTGCCTGAGAGGTTGCACACGCCGGCCGCTCGAATCCCGTGGTCCTTCAGGAATCGCGCCGCCTCGGCTGCCGTGGTCTGGTTTGAGATGCAGTACACTTCTTTGCGATCCTTGATGATGTCACGAACTGTCTTCGCCATAACTCCTCCGCCAGTTTGAGGTTGTCAATTCCGAGTTACGAGCGCCTTGGGGATTCAATAATAGCGCGGCACTCGATTTGGAGCTAGTGGTCAGTCACAATGAAAAACATATTTCGCTCGCAAGCGCAGCTCGGACCTTCTGCCCTTTCGTGGCGCTGTGATAGACTCGCGCCCACTTGCAGGTTGTTCGTTGTGCGAATGGAGAACTAATCATGAAACGAACTCTGATGATGCTGGTGATTTGCCTGATTGCGATCGACGTGCGCGGCCAGCATCAACTCAAGGCTACGCCGAAAACCGTCGCGTGGGGTTATTACGACGCAAGCACGCCGCCTGTGCTGCGCATCAAGTCCGGTGACACGGTCGAAATTCAATCGCTGATCACTTCAAGCCCAACAAGACTCGAAGGCGCCGGCGTTCCTCCCGATCAGGTCGAGCAATCACTGCGCGACATCTACAAAGAAGTGACCAACAAGGGCCCGGGCGGACACATTCTCACAGGGCCGATCTACGTTGAAGGCGCCGAGCCGGGCGACGTGCTCGAAGTGCGGATCAGATCGATCAAGCTCGCGATTCCTTACGCATACAACGCGTTCAGCCCGGGTCGCGGATACCTGCCCGAGGATTTTCCTTACGCGAAAATCAAAATCATCCCGCTCGATGCGAAGCGAATGATCGCGCGCTTCGCCGATGGCATCGAGATACCGCTGCGGCCGTTCTTCGGAAGCATGGGCGTAGCGCCGCCCGACGTGTCAGGCCGAATAAGCAGTGCGCCTCCGTGGATTCACGCGGGGAATCTCGACAACAAGGAGCTCGTCGCGGGCACGACCTTGTTCATTCCGGTACACGCGCGCGGGGCGTTGTTCCTTGCCGGCGACGGCCACGCGGGACAGGGCAACGGTGAGGTTGACATCACGGCGCTCGAGACTTCGCTGATTGGAAGTTTTCAGTTGATTGTGCGCAAGGACATGCACCTCAAATGGCCGCGCGCTGAAACGCCCGCTCATTACATTACGATGGGGATTCACGAAGACCTAAACGAAGCGACCAAGGCCGCGCTTCGCGAGATGATAGATTTTTTGGTCACGACAAAACATCTGAGCCGCGACGACGCGTATATGCTTTCGAGCGTGGCGGCTGATCTTGAAATCACGCAGCTTGTTGATGGGAACAAGGGAGTGCACGCGATGATCCCGAAAGCAATATTCAAGAAGTAAAGCGTGAAACGTGATGCGTGACTGACCGAACCAACGGTCTGTCACGAATCACGCATCACCTATGGAAAAGGAACGACCTTGCTCAACAGAAAACAGCAGCCATCACCGACGGCCTATACATACTATGGCGAGTACCTAGCCTAGCCGCTGCTTTCAGTGTTACGCGAAGCACGCCACATTGAAGATCAGGTTGTGCAATACATCAGCCGACTGACCTGCGACGCGAAACGCGATCATCAGCGAATGCCGAGCAGGCGGGCGGTGGCAAATGTGCTGGGATTGAACCACGATGTATCCACAGAATTGAACCAGGATTTCTTGCCGTCGCGGCTTCCTCCGTCATCATCATCGTTGATATGGACGTCGAGACCTAAAAGGCTACCGACCATCACCGAGCTTTGAGCCAGGGTGTTCCACGGCAACTTAACTTCCATTGTGTAGCCATTGGCAGTAGCAACCCGGGAAGCAATGACACCTGATGTAGAGCCGTGCTTGATCTCTTCGACTCCTAGCGAAGTACCTGTCCAGGTGAAGCGATATTGATAATCGTCGCTCCCATAGACGCTTGGCTTTTCGTTGTTGGCATCTATATAGATTTCTACGCTGTCATCGTTCCAGGTTTGCGTGCCCGAATCATTCCGTTGCGCGTCGTCGGTTACCTGCACAAGCACATAGAGGTTGCTGGCGTCCCAGAGGATCCGAAAGCTCCCAGAGAGATCAGAATCATTCGCGACCGAACCAACAACAACAGTGGCTATCGCCTGTCTGTTGGCAAAACTCCATGTCGTTTCGACGTTGCCATCGATTGAAGGGGCTGCATCCGTTTGAACAATTTCATGATCGGCGGGGACGGCGACCAGCCTAGCAGTGCCGAATGTCGCGGGGTTCTGCCATGAGGTGTCCAGCGTGTTGAACCATGCCCTTTTTCCGTCACGACCGCCGCCATCGTCATCATCATTAATGTGCACGTCCAGACCGATCATAGCACCGGCCCCTGGACTGCTTTGAGCAAGCGTGCTCCACGGCAACTTCGCCTCGATCGTATATCCATTGGCAGTGACAATCCGCGATGCGGAAACACCGGTTGTAGCGGCATGCTTGGTCTCTTCGATTCCGAGCGAACCGCCAGTCCACGTGAAACGATATTGGTAGTCGGTGATCCCATAGCTGCTCAGCTTATCGTTATTCGCGTCCACGTAGACTTCCACGCTGTCATCGTTCCAAGTTTGGGCCCCGGAGTCATTTTGTTGAGTCGCGTCTCTTACTTCCACCAGAACGTAGAGATTGCTAGTGTCCCAGAGCGTACGGAAGCTGCCTGACAGGTCATTATCGTCCGCGACGGAGCCAACAATAACATTGCCGATTGTTCGACCGAATACAGTGCTCCAAATGGAATCAACCAAACCATCGATTGCGGGCGCAATGAGGGTTTGTGAAATCTGGTGATCTGAGATTCCGGGAGTAGAAATCGAATCTTGGAAGTAACCTTTCGAAGTGCCGTACGTGGTGCTGTTCATGTTGGTCCCGATTCCAGTCCAGCTCGCCTGCGGATTTACATATTGGGGGTTGACACCTGCGCCAGGGCGATAAGTCGCCGAGCTGCTTGTTAGAGTAACGCCGCCGGTGGTAAACGTACCTGAGCTTCCAGTGAAGGACACTATGCTGTTGTTCAAGATGACCTGCCCGGCACTGTCCTCCTCTACACCGTAGTCTCCGGATCCGTGAATCGTACAAAAGTTCATAGTGACGATTGCGTCATGCACCCATACACCGTCGATGCTACAGCAGCCGCCTAATCGCTGAGGATACCCGGAGACACAGTTGGTCATGGAGACATTGCCAGAGTGAAACCGAAAATTTCGTTTGTTCTGAAAGGCGACGCACCCATTCATCTGCACATCGCCTTTCATATCAAAACCACCATCCTCGTTGTCCAGCGCCCGGCACCGGGTAAACTTAAAGACGCCCGTATTGCCTTGATTGACGACAAACCCGTCGCCATTCCAATAGGTTGGGTCCTGCTTCAGAGCAGTCAAATGATGGTGTTGGGCCAGGCAGTCTTCAAAGGAAATGTTTGAGCTTGGGCCCTCACCTTGAATGGGCGTATCCACAAGAAATCCGAATGGAAATTGTTCCGCATCAGCGTACCACGTCTGATCACCGCCGCTGAGATCCGCGATGCAGTTGCGCACCGCAATATCTGAGCAGTTGTGATCGAAGCGGAAGCCGTGTTTCGAATACTCCCTGGCCCTGACGTTTTCAATGAGCCAGTCCTTCGCATAGAAGATGTAGAGTGGATGTTCGCAGTTTCGAATGGTCAGATTACGTAGCGTGATGCCAAGGCATTGGCTTGTAACGAGGTCATCTGTTCTGATTCCCCGGACCGCATCCTGGATTACCAGATTCTCTATAGTCCAATGACTGATGCCATTTCCGAAACTGATCGCGTACGGCGGGCCAGATGCAGGATTGCTACGCGACCATGTTCCCGAGTCGATTGTGGGCAGACCCGCTCCTGTAGATTCTCCGCTGATTCGCTTCGGATTAGAAGGCGTTCCGCTTGAATCAAAATGGATCGCCTGAGTGTACGTGCCGCTTCCCAGATGAAGCACATCGCCCGGTTGCATAGTTGCGTCGAGCAGTGTGTCCATTTGGGATTGGGAAAGGGCGTTCGGCCAGCTCGATCCGTTGCCGCTGCCCGCCCCTGACGGTGTCATGTAGTAGTCCGTTGCAAAGTTTGCCTGCGAGAGTGTCAGGACAGTTCCGATTAACAAAAGGGTTTTGCAAATCTGGGCTTTCATAGCTTGGCTCCTTTATCTCGTTTCGTGCGACATAGAGTGGCAGGAAACGAAAAACTCGCTTGATAAAGTATGCGCCCAGCGTGGCTTTCATTTTAGGCAAAGAGCTATTGAAAGGTGTAATGAATATCTGTTAAGAATCATTAATAACTGTTCACGGAGCACTTCCGGAGGAAGCTCATGAACCGGTCCGGCAACTCGTTCTACGAGTTTCACGACTTCCGTATTGATCTCGAAAAACGCGTTCTGCTACGCAATGGAAAATTCGAGTCCATCTCCCCAAAGATGTTCGATACTTTGGTGCTGCTGATCCGAAACAGTAACCGCGTGGTTTCCATAGATGAGCTTAGGCAAGAGGTGTGGCATGGCGTCTTTACGACTACGAACAATATCAACGTTCACATAGCCAAGCTCCGGAGAGCGTTAGGCCAGGGTCGTATTGGACATCAGTGCGTTGAAACAATAGAAAAGCAAGGTTACCGTTTTGCCTGCGAGGTTAGACGGGTATCGTATGAAGCCTTTGATCCGCTCGTCGCAGAGGATGTAAATCCTAATCCCACTCTGATTGCTGACGAGGATACTGCGGCCAAGCGATCTCAATCACCGGGCAAGCAGATTGGAGTGCCAGGAGCAACGAACACAGATCAGATAACCGCCTCAGCGATCTGCCCAACAAATGCAGATCATCGATCCAGTATCGGGCTCCATAAGCTTATAGCAATTGTCCTGCTTATATTGCCCGCAGGCGGTTACTTGATCTGGGAATTGTCTGTTTGCAGGGCGCCGAGAGTCTCCAATCCCGTACTGATCACAAGGGACGGCCTTAGGAAAAACAACTCCTTTGTCACTGATGGCTCGCGCCTTTATTTCTCAGAAATGACAGCGGGTCAGCAGGTGCTATTTCAGGTGTTGAGTACCGGAAGTGAAAAGGAGAAGGTCATTGCATCTTTTCCGAGCATATCGCTCTTGGACATTTCTCCGGATGGCACAGAACTTTTGGTAGGCAGACAAACCACCGTAGAAACAGAAATGCCGCTTTGGATCATGAAGGTGCTAAACAGTTCGGGTCGTAAGTTACTGGATTTGCGGGCTCACGCGGGCACGTGGTCGCCGGATGGCAAGTATATTATTTATGCCAATGGATACACATTGTATATGGCCAACAATGACGGAACTGGGTCTCGCGAGTTCCTAAGAATATCCTCTGGTCTACCATACAATCTTCGTTGGTCTCCCGATGAAAGCCTATTACGGTTCGAAGTGCTTGATCCGGAAAATCGCTCTACCTCGTTGTGGGAGGTGAACGCTAACGGAACTAACCTACATCCCTTGCTTCCTGGCTGGAATAATTCGACCGAAGAATGCTGCGGTAATTGGACGCCGGATGGAAAGTATTTCATCTTTCAAGCCACGCACAATCAAGTAACGAACATCTGGGCGATCTGTGAAGAAACAGGGCTTCTGACCAGATCCAGGCATGAGCCAGTGCGGTTGACTGATGGGTCAATGAGCTTTCGCTCACCCGTACCAAGTAAAGATGGCCGTAGACTATTTGCTATAGGCGAGCGACGACTTGGAGAGCTGGAGCAGTACAACGCAAATACGCAACAGTGGAGTCACTATCTGTCGGGTATATCGGCAGACAACGTGGGTTTTTCTGCTTTTGGTGAATGGATTGCTTATGTCACATACCCAGGAGGTGAGCTGTGGAAGATGAAAGCTGATGGAAGTGAGCGGCAACAGCTAACTTTCCCCCCAATGCGGGTTCATTATCCTCGCTGGTCTCCTGATGGTCGAAGATTATGCTTCACCGCAACACAGCCTGGAAGACCCTGGAAGATATACGTTCTCTCGGCTGAAGGGGGTAATGCTGAACAGCTCCTTTCCGGAGATGATAACGAGTATGGGCCTGGCTGGTCACCAAGTGGAAAACATCTGGTGTTTTGGCAAGGGAAAAGGCTCCTTGGAACTACAGCAATATATCTACTAGACTTACAATCACATGAAGTCTCTAAGCTGCCAGGTTCCGACGGATTATTTTCTCCACGCTGGTCACCAAAAGGCGATTATATCGCCGCTTTGAGTTCCCTTGCTGCAGAGAAATTGATGATCTACGACTTGAATCGCGGGGGTTGGAGCGAGTTAGTCACAATGAATGTAGCTTCTCCATCCTGGTCCCGAGACGGTCGATACATTTATTTCATGAGTTTTTACCAGGACGATTCGGCGGTATTTCGGGTCCGAGTCGAGGACCGGAAGATCGAGCAATGGGCACTATTGAAGAATGTGCGGTTAACATCAGGACGGTTTGGGCCTTGGATGGGGCTGGCTCCGGATGATTCGGTCCTGGTGCTCCGTGATGTTGGCACACAAGACATTTATGCCTTTGACTTACAACGTCCGTAATCAAGAGCGGATCCTTACAGCCTCATGTAAAAATCTTAATGAAATGAGGAATCTTTTCTGACCGCACGGATCATCGTATACTGACTTCGAAACTTTAACTAGACGGTGCGATGTCCTAAGCGCGATCGGTCGTATCGGCGTCCCTGGAGCGCGGAATTCGATACGACGCTTAGCGGCCCAGTTGCCACAACTTTCTTTATGGAGGCGTAGCGTGGAACGATTTCTCGAAGGAAAAACAGCAATCATCACCGGCGCGGGAAGAGGAATTGGCCGCGCGACGGCCGAACTCTTTGCGAGCCACGGCGCGAATGTCGTGGTCAGTGACATCGATCCCGTCCCCGTGGAAGAGGCTGTGGGAGCCATTCTCGCGGCGGGTGGCAAAGCTGCGAGCGTTGCCGGCGATGTCACCGATCGCGCGTTTGGCGATTTGATAGTGAATGCCGCGATTGAAAAGTTTGGCGGCCTCGACATCATCGTCAACAACGCCGGGTATACATGGGACGCGGTGATTCACAAGATGACCGACGAGCAATGGGAAGCGATTCTCGCCGTGCATCTGACCGCGCCGTTTCGAATCATTCGAGCCGCGTCGACCTTTCTGCGTGAGGCAGCCAAGCGCGAGAAGGCCGAGCTTGGATCGGCTCGCGCGCGAAAGATCGTCAACATCAGCTCGACTTCGGGCACGCGAGGCAACGCAGGTCAGTCGAATTATTCATCGGGCAAAGCCGGTGTGATTGGCTTGACCAAAACGCTTGCGAAAGAGTGGGGCCAGTTCAACATTCAAGTCAATGCGGTTGCGTTCGGACGCATCGACACGCGGCTGACTCAAGCCAAAGAAAAGGGTGAGACGATTCAACGCGGCGAAGCTGAAATCGCTATCGGGATTCCTGCCGAACGGCTGGATCGAACGACTCCGATGATTCCGATGGGCCGCGCCGGAAGGCCCGAGGAGGGAGCGGGTGCGATTCTATTCTTCGCATCGCCGCTGTCGGATTATGTTTCGGGGCAAGTGCTCGAAGTCGCCGGCGGGTTGTAGTTTGTAGTTCGGCCGGATGCCCGAGCTACGAACCTACTTCTTCAAATGCTGGTCATACCATTCGATTTCAAGCTTTGTAGCCTCGACCCGAGCGGTCGTGTATACGCCGTAATGCGTGATGCCCTGAATCACCACGTACTTCTTCGGCTCGCGAGCGCGGTCAAAAACGACCTTCGCGTGCTTTGCGTTGTCGAATAGCTCTTCCTTCTCAGCGACCACAAACATCATCGCGCAATTCTTGATCATCGCTGCATCATCGACCGGCGAATACCGTAAAAGTTTTTCGCGGATCGGCGCGCCCTGCAAATTCCCGATCACTCGCGCGCGAGGCGCAGGATACCCAATCTCACCGCGCGCCCGTTTAGTCGCCTCTTCATAAGCCAGCTTGTATTGATCCTCCGCCGAACCCGCCGATGCCAACTGAGCCGTTGGCCGCGAGTCCATCGCGCCCACCTGACTGACTATGCACTTCACTCTCGGATCGTGCGCCGCTACGTAGACGACGTGGCCACCCGAATAACTCGAGCCCCAAAGTCCAATGCGATTCTTGTCCACTTGAGGCTCGCCGATCGCCCAGTGAATCACATTGAAGATGTCCTGCGTTTGTTCGAGCGGATCAACCACCTCGCGAATCTCCATCACCTCGGCGGTGAACTTGTTGCCTTCTTTCTTCGCAGGCTCGGGCGCGGTGAGGATCACACGCGAGTCGCTTGCGCCCCACCCGCGATAATCGAATGCGATGACAAAGTATCCCGCGTGCGCGAAGTCCATCGCGACGGTGCGCAACAACGCCGCCGTGCCTCCCCATCCGTGACTCATGATGATCGTCGGCAGTTGCTTGCCCGCGGCGGACTTGGGTGAATAAAGTTCGGCGGTCAGCCTGACGCCTTCGCTCATCACATCGGCCTTTCGATAGTCGAGGTCCGCGGGAGGCGTGAAAGGCTGCCCTGCTTGCCGAGCATGGACCGCGGATGAAAACGCGATTGCGACAATCAACAATATTGAGATTCGGTGGTGTTGCATACCGTGCTCCTTTTGCTGTAGTTATGTAGACTTATTCCACTGCAGGCCGAGGGATTATAGATACGGAGGCGATCAAATGCCACTACTAAGAACGCCCGACGGGCGCTTTGAAAATCTTCCTAATTTTCCGTTCAAACCGCACTACATAGAAATCAACGGCGCCCGAGTTCACTACGTCGACGAGGGCTCGGGAGAAACGATTCTATGTCTGCACGGCGAGCCGACATGGTCATACCTGTATCGCAAGATGATTCCGATTCTGGCCGCGGGTCACAGAGTGATCGCGATGGACTTCATAGGCTTCGGGCGCTCTGACAAGTTCAGCGATTCCGAAGACTACACATTTCAAATGCACAGCGGCACGCTTGCCGGGTTCATCGAGCAACTCGATCTTCGAGGCGTGACGGCTGTTGTGCAGGATTGGGGAGGACTGATCGGTCTGCCCGTAGCTACGCAAATGCCTGATCGATTCTCGCGGCTGGTCATCATGAATACGGGCCTTGCGACGGGAGACGTGCCGGCGACCGAGGGCTTCATGAAGTGGCGCGCTTATGCGGCGAGCACTCGCGATTTGCCTTGCGGAACTATTGTGCGCCGCAGCGCAGTGAATCGCGAATCAATCACCGATGACATAGTCGCCGCTTACGACGCGCCGTTTCCCGATGCAACTTACAAAGCGGGCGCGCAAAAGTTTCCGCTGCTCGTGCCGATCGATCCGAATCAGGCGGGCGCTCGCGAAATGCGTGAAGCTCGCGACGCGCTTTCGCGCTGGACTAAACCGGCGCTGGTGATGTTCTCGGATGGCGATCCGGTGACTCGCGGAGGCGATCGCTTTTTTCGCAAGCTGATTCCCTCGGCGAAAGACGAACCGGAAATCGTCATCGAAGGCGCGGGACATTTCCTGCAGGAAGAAAAGGGCGAAGAGATTGCTCATCACATCGTGACTTTCATTGAGCGCAGGAGATGAGCCGGTTGAAGCCACTGAACTTACTTTGGTATAGTCGCGACAAGCAAGGTAGTAGTTTCGGCGGTTTCTTCTTACACTCATGAAATCACTTGCGCATGACTGCTACGTATGGGATGCATAACGGATGTGATCGGAACAATCGTTCCCGGACGATCCGAAGGAAGAGACTAAATGCTCGAGGAGGATACGATGCCTGACAGAATCAAAATACTCTTTCTCGCGGCCAAACCGGTGGACGCAAAATCCCGTTTACGTTTGGGTGAAGAATTCAAACAGATCAGCAAGAAGATCCGCGCGGGAAAGAACGGAGATCACTTTGAGCTTGTGTCGGAGTGGGCTGCGACGCCGGGTGATTTGCAGCAAGTCCTATTAGTGCACAAACCTCATATCCTCCATTTCAGTGGGTATGGAAATAAGACCGCGGGGGTTGTTCTCGAAGATGAGTCAGGCAAGGTGTTCTTGTTGGACAAACGGGCGCTTGCAAACCTTTTGAAGGTACTCAAGGACAATCTCCGAATGGTGGTGTTAAGTGCGTGCTATTCGAAAGACCAAGCCAAATATCTCCAGGGGATGGTGGACTTCACCATCGCGATTAATAAAGCCATTGGAGATGAGGCCGCCATAGTATTCGCGTCCCATTTTTATCAAGGATTGGCATTCGGCCGATCTGTGCAGACGGCATTTGAATTAGGCAAAGGCCAGCTTGACTTAAAAAATATCCCCGAATCAAAGACTCCTGAGCTGCTCGTCCGGTATGGCGTTGATCAAACCAAGAGCCTGCTCGACCGTAAAGCTGTTCTTGAAGCCCAATCAGGCAACGCCGGTGGTGAAACGACTGTCACGCGCGGAGACCGATACGTGGTTTACCAAAAAGGTGAGCACGTGGGCCCGGTAATCGGAGTGGAATTTGAGCATTCTAAAGAGCGTATGAGAGTAATCAAGGACTCGGCGGTTCACGGGAGATTTAGCAAAAGCAAAATCAAGGCGGCTGTAGAGACGGTTGCGCGCAGGCACAGCACCATTGAGGCTGGCGAATAACAATGCTTTGTTCTTGTCCACCCGCAGGCGTCGGGGTACCTCTTGAATAACTCTAGCCCAGAGCCCGGTCATATCAGATACCAGCTACCATCCGTCCCCTTGGCGCTCCTATGACTAAGACTGACTACGAAGACAACGTCTTCATAAACTGTCCGTTCGATAGCCAGTACAAGCCAGTTTTCGATGCGTTAATATTTGCAATACACGATGCGGGCTTCGTGGCGAGGAGTGCGCTCGAAGTGAGCGACGCAACAGAGAATCGGTATGAAAAGATTCTCAAAGTAATCTCCGAATGCCGCTATGGAGTTCACGACATCTCACGTACTGAACTCGACGAGGAGACATCCCTGCCGCGCTTCAACATGCCGCTAGAACTCGGCTTGTTTCTCGGCTGCAAGAAGTTTGGAGATGAAATACAGCGTACTAAGTCCTGTCTGATAATGGACCGCCAGCGCTACCGATACCAAAGTTTCATTTCCGATTTAGCCGGCCAGGACATCTACTCTCACGATAATGATCCGGAAAAAGCCATCGGATTAGTCCGAGACTGGCTACGGACTGAGTCAAAGCGCACAGGAATCCCCGGTAGCGAAGCTATGAACGCTCGATACCATCATTTTCGTCTTGAGCTTCCAGATCTCTGCGCAGAGCTGGAAATTCGCGTCGAGGAATTAACCTTTGTTGATTACTTCGATGTCGTAGTTGGGTGGCTAAAAAAAGCGAGCGACCGGAGTTGAGCAATAAGAGCAAGACATTGTCCTTGGCGCGCTTGCGATGCTATCGAAGCTTCACGACAAGCAACTGGCCGGCTTCGAGGATTGATGGCCGGCCCCCGGAGAAAGACCTTGCTCTACATGGTCGCTGAACATTTCAGGAATGGTGATCCGATCCCGGTGTATCGCCGGTTTCGCGAGCGTGGGCGGCTCATGCCCGACGGAGTGAACTACGTTTCGAGTTGGGTCGATGAAAAACTCGAAAGATGTTTTCAGTTGATGGAAGCCGATGATCCGGTGCTTCTGGATGAATGGATCGCTAACTGGGACGATGTCGCGGATTTCGAGGTTTACCCGGTTGTCTCGTCGAGCGAAGCCGCCGAGCGAGTCGCGCCACGATTGTGAGATCCGAATACAACGATGAAACCTGAACACTCCGAAAAGACCTGGAACGCCGCGTTGTACGACGACAAGAACGCATTCGTGTGGAAGCACGGGCGCGGGGTGGTCGAACTGCTCGCGCCACAATCCGGCGAGCGAATACTCGATCTCGGTTGCGGCACCGGGCATCTGACGAATCAAATCGCCCAGGCCGGCGCCGACATCATCGGCATCGACATCTCCGAAGCAATGATCTCCGAAGCGCGCAGGCTTTATCCTAATCTGCGATTCGAGATCGCCAACGCAATAGACTTTCATTTCGATGAGCCCTTCGACGCCGTGTTCTCAAACGCGGCGATTCACTGGATGAAAGATCAGCCGGCCGTGACGCAATCGATCTGGAATGCATTGAAACCGGGTGGCCGGTTCGTTGCAGAGTTTGGCGGCAACGGAAATATCGGCACGATTCGAGCAGCGCTTACGCGCGCGGTCAACGCGGCAGGCGAGCAAGTCAACGCCGAGCCATTCGCCCGTTACTATCCAACGATCGGCGAATATTCGACGCTGCTCGAAGCACAGGGCTTCCGTGTGACGTCCGCAGTGCACTTCGATCGGTCAACAAAACTGGACAACGGCGAGCAAGGCTTGCGCAACTGGATCGAGACTTTTACCGACAACGTGATCGAATCGCTTCCCCCGGAAAAACGCGAATCGGTTATCGCGGATGTCGAGCAACAACTTCGGCCTGAGCTGTTTCGCGACGGCTCTTGGTTCGCGGACTACAAACGACTTCGAATCCAGGCGTTCAGAGTACCGACTTTAGTCGGGTAGTAGAATTCCATTTCTCAAGACACGAAGAGAACTACCCGACTGAACACCCGCTTGTAAGACTAACTCGCTTCGTTTCATGTCAGGAGAGATCGAATTCTACTACCCGACTAAAGTCGGTACTCTGAACGCCCGCTTTCCAGACTAACTCGTTTCTTCGCGGCGAGTCAGTCCCTCAAGAAATAGGTCGTGCATCGCGCGAGTTTTGCTCTCGGGAAAATTCGCTTCTCGAATGATTTGCAAACGAGCATCAAACAAGCTGTCCGGAGTCACGGCGACGCCCGGCGCGACGTCGATCTGAACCAGCACCTCGCCGTTGTGACCCGTGCCGGCGAATTCGTGAAGCCCTTTGCACTGCCAACAGACGCCGGTCTTGTTGATCAACTGGCAAAGCCCTTCGTAACTCGAAGTCATCTTCGACCGTGCAGCCGACAGTCGATGTCGAAACACCGGCTCTGAAAGTTCGAGCATCGAGGCCGCTTCCCGATTTGAAAAGCCGAGCACCTCTCGAAGCATGATCGCCGCTTGCTCAACGGGTTCGAGCGTGCGCCCGATGCACGAAAAACAAAACGCGATATGCTCGCGCATCTCGAATACGAAATCAGGCGAGTGCATCAATCCCGTGAGCTTCTCAACTTCACTCTCGCTGGCCTCGGTTTCGTACTGGCCTTGAAGCTGAGCCTCAACCCGCCAGCGCTTCTTATTCCGAAGATGATCGAGGCACACGTGAGTCGCAATGCCGAACAGCCACGTTTTGAATCGGGAATCGGCTTTGTAGCCCCGGAGGCTCTGCATCACTCTGACGAGGACGTCTTGCAGCAGATCTTCCGAGTCTTGCGGGTGAGTGACCATGCGGTAGATGTACGAGAACAGCGGGCGGCGCAACGGCTCGACCAGTTCGCCGAGCGCGGCTTGATCGCCTCCGCGCGCGCGTTCTACCAACTCAGTTTCCTGTTCGATTGGAAGCTGCGTCGTCATAGTTTGATCTCGAAGAGGATAGCATGCGTGAAACGTGAGGCGTGATGCGTGATGAGTGAAACGTGATGCGCTGTTCAAAGCAATGCCCTTCACGTTTCACTCTCAGGCATCACGCTTCACTCATCACGTTTCACGCTTCACGTTTCACTTAGCGCGCATCACGTTTCACGCATCACTCTTCAGTCCTCACTGCTGCATCAACACCTGGCAAAGCTGCAAGCGATTGCCGTCGGGATCTCGGAACGTCGCGATTCGCACGACGCCGGGGATCTCTTCGACTTTGCCCTCAAACTTCGCGCCTTTTTTCTTCATATCGCTCTGGGCGCGATCAATATCGTCGACTCGCAGCACAACGGTCGCTCCGCGTTCGGGGTCGCCTTCTCGCAGTTGATTCAACGCGACCGCAGCGGCGCCGTCCGCGTGACTGAATTCGCACCACCCCTCGATCTCGAAGGTCTTCTTGAGTCCGAGCACATCTCCGTAAAAACTCTTCGCACGTTCGATGTCCGATACCTGGTACCACGAAAGAGTCACTTCCATTTTGGTTTCCTCCTGATTTGAAATTCGGTTCTATTGGTTTTAGTCGTTTGAGGTTTGAGTTTCCGCCAAACGATTGAAATCAGGAGGACTCGCCTCGAGCCAAGCGACTTATTTCACTCAACGCCCACACTCTTGTAGTACCGAAAATTGACGGTCTCAGAACCGGGTGTTAGACTTCCGCCTCTACAACAGGAGGCGTCAGATGCCGGTAAGCGAGAGACTTCTCGAAATACTCGCGTGTCCCGTTTGCAAGGTCAAAGTCGAATTGAAACCCGACGGGACGGGCCTCAAATGCACTCAGTGCAAACGCGTGTACCCGATACACGACGATATCCCCGTCATGCTCATCGATGAGGCAGTGATCGAAGAGTGAGCCCTCGAGCGCCCCGATTTTCAACGGTCTCGCCATCGCCCGTCGATTGGCCGCGCGTCCGAAGCGTGCTGCTCATTCGTCTGCGCTCGATCGGCGATACGGTCCTGATGACGCCGTGTCTCGATGCCTTGAAAGCCTGGCGGCCTGACGTTGAGATCGGTGTCGTGACCGAGCCTCTGGCGCAACAGATCCTCGAAGTGCACCCGCTTGTCGACAAACTTTTCGTAGCCGGGAAGTCATTCGGGGCGCGATTAGGATTGATGACTCAAGTTCGCCGCGAACGTTTCGACGTTGCGTTCAATCTTCACGGCGGCACCACCGGAATGTTCTTGGCCGCAATGTGCGGTGCAAGGTATACGATTGGCTTTCGAGGACAACCGGCTTCGTGGTTGTTGACTGATCGAGCGCCCGCACCCAACGTCATACTCGGCCGCGAACGCATTCACAGCGTCGAGCAGCAACTCGCGTTGCTTCAGTGGGCGGGAGTTCCAATGCCCGAACGGCCACGACTCTCTCTTGCAATTAATCCGAATGCCGCGGCCAGCGTGAGAACGAAACTGATGAGTGCGGGAGTTACCACTGCTTCACTCGCGTCCGCGAGATTCGCGATCGTGGCGCCAGGCGCGGCTTTTGAATCCAAGCGCTGGAGCGCTCACGGATTCGCATCGGTAATCGATCATCTCAGCAGCTGCTGGAAGCTCGACAGCATCGTTGTCGCCGGCCCCGCGCAGGAAGCACTGGCCAGAGAGGCCGCCGTTTCTTCGCGCTCGAATCCGACTGTGCTGTCGAACATAACGCTCGCCGAATTGACGGCTTTGGTTGGAACGGTCGGCCTGGTGTTCGTTGGCAATGACAGCGGTCCGATGCACATTGCGGCGGCGGTCGATTGCCCGATACTCGCGATGTTTGGTTCTTCGAATCCAGACGTGTGGCATCCGTGGACCGAAGCGCCTTATCGAGTGCTTGGCGGCGAGAGAGGAACGGGTGATAGTAACAATCGCGGCTCGATTGAACGGATCACCGTTGATGAAGTCATCACCGCTGTCGACGAAGTGCTTCAGATTGCATTGACGCAAGCAGCTTCGTGATTCTTATGAACAGACTCACTCGCGAACGCGCAACATCACTCGCCGGAGCTTTTTCCGCAAAGCGAATCGTCGTCCTTGGAGACTTGATGCTCGATGAGTTTATCTGGGGGCGCGTGCGGCGTATTTCGCCCGAAGCGCCGGTGCCGGTCGTCGAAGTGGAGCGCCAATCGATGGCGCTCGGAGGAGCCGGTAACGTCGTTTCGAATCTCGTTTCGCTGGGCGCGGCTCCCGTGCCGATTGCGGTGATCGGTGATGACATCGGAGCAGATCGTTTGCGCGCGGCGTTCGATGAGTTGGGTGTAGGAATCGAAGGCGTGATTGTCGATCTCGCCAGACCGACGACTGTAAAGACTCGCATCATCGCTCACAATCAGCAGGTGGTTCGCGCTGACCGCGAGAATCGCGCTCCAATCACATCAAACATCGAAGACGCAATTGTCGAATGCTTCATACGCGAAATCGAAACGGCCGACGCAGTTGTCGTGTCGGACTACGGCAAGGGACTGTTGACGCCCTCAGTGCTGGCTCGCACGCTCGAGGCGGCGCTCAAGCGAGACCTGATTGTTTGCGTCGATCCGAAGATGCGGAGCTTTGTTCATTATCAACCTGTCACGGTTATCACGCCGAACCATCAGGAAGCGGCCGAAGCGTCGGGCATCGCGATTGACGACGAGTTGGGTTTGATAGAAGCCGGCCGCCAACTGCTGCGGTCGCTTGATTGCCGGGCCGTTCTGATCACGCGCGGGGAAGAGGGTATGTCGCTGTTCACCGACGATGCGGTCACACATATTCCAACAGTAGCGCGGGAAGTTTTTGATGTCACCGGCGCGGGTGATACGGTGATCGCGACGCTTGCGCTCGCGCTTGCGAGTGGCGCTTTTTTTGAGGAGGCCGCGATCCTTGCCAATCACGCGGCGGGAGTTGTCGTCGCGAAACTGGGGACGGCTTCGGTAATGCGCGACGAACTCCTCGCGACCATTTGACCAGGCCGATTATTATATTGACGCGAAGCCCCAGGCATTGTTTGATAAGGGAAGGCGCCCCGCCTCTAACTTATTTGATTCAACAAGCAAGGACCAAACGGAGTTTTCATAAAGATGACCGACAAGATTCTCAACAGAATAAGCGAGCGTCGCGCCGTGGTTGGCGTGATAGGACTCGGATACGTGGGATTACCGCTCGCAGTCGAATTTGCGGGCGCCGGTTTGAAGACGATTGGATTCGACCTGGACCAATCGCGCGTCGACTCGATCAATAACGGACGTTCGTACATTCCCGACGTGCCGACTGACGTGGTCGCCGAGCTGGCGAAAGAAGGCAAGCTCTCAGCATCGACCGACTTCTCTCATCTTGCGGAGACCGACGCGGTAATCATCTGCGTGCCGACGCCGCTTCGCAAAACCAAAGAACCGGACATCTCATACATATTGGCGGCGGCCGAGCAGGTGAAGACGCATTTGCACTCACAGCAACTGATCGTGCTGGAGTCAACAACCTATCCCGGGACGACCGATGAAGTGCTGCGCCCGATGCTTGAAGAAACTGGTTTGGTTCTCGATAAGGATTTCTATCTCGGGTTCTCGCCCGAGCGAGTCGATCCCGGCAACAAGCAATTTCAAACTCACAACATTCCAAAGGTTGTTGGCGGCGTATCGAAGCTCTCAACCGACGTTGCGGCGGCGCTCTATCAGACGATCGTGAATCAAGTGCATCGCGTATCCAGCGCGCGAGTGGCGGAAACGGCGAAGCTGCTCGAGAACACTTTTCGGTCGGTGAACATCGGACTGGTGAATGAAATAGCGCAGCTCTGCTATCACCTTGGCATAGACACTTGGGAAGTGATCGAGGCGGCGGCGACGAAGCCGTTCGGGTTCATGGCGTTTTATCCGGGACCAGGAATCGGCGGTCACTGCATCCCGCTCGATCCGCATTATCTGTCGTGGAAGGCGCGGCTTCACGGATTCGAAGCGCGATTCATCGGATTGGCCGAGGAAGTCAATTCGCACATGCCGGCCCACGTTGTTCAGCTTGTGCAGGAAGGCTTGAACACGCATCGCAAGCCGGTGAACGGCTCTCGTGTTTTGGTTCTAGGCGTGGCTTACAAACGTGACATCAATGACGTTCGCGAATCGCCCGCGCTCGGCATCGTGGATCAGTTGCTGCACAAAGGCGCCCAGGTCAGCTATCACGATCCGTTCGTGGCCACAATGACGCTTGACGGGCGCGGCTCACTTGCAGGCGTGCCGCTCGACGACGAAACACTGTCAGCAAGTGACTGTGTGGTGATTGTGACCGATCATTCCGATATCGATTACGCGAGGGTGTTGAAGCTCGCACCTCTTGTGATCGACACGCGAAACGTCACTCGCAGACTCAACCTGCCCGAATACGATCAGAAAGTGGTTCGACTCTAGCGCGCTATCGAACACCTTGTGGCGTACGGCGCTGTCGAGGCCGGGATGGTCCGCCGGGTGCTCCGGGCGCTCCGGGTGCCCCGCCCGAAGCCGGCCGCCCCGCGATTGCCTGCACCGCCGCATCGATCTCCTTCGAGTAGATCTTGATCTTGCCTTCGTCTGTCATCTGTTTCTGGGTCATCGACAAATACGTCGAGAAAAATCTGGTTCGCTTCTCATCAAGCAATCGCTGTTCGATGGACTTGCGCTCTTTCTGGAAGGCCTCACCCATGTCGGCGTCCTTGCGTCCGAGCAGCGCGGCGACGACGAAAACATCGGTGTCAGTCTTGATGGGCTCCTTGGTGACGTCGCCGATATTCAGCTTATAGAGCGGCGCGCGATCGGCTTCGGAGATCAGCGGACCAATCGAATCATTGCCGGTGAGACCGGCTCGCTCATCGACCTTCAATCCCGCGGCGGCAGCCGCTCTCTTCAATTCATCCGTGTTGTTGATTTTGGTGAACTCGGCTGCGCGCGCTCGCGCGAGCTCTTTCGCCTTGTCGACGCGAAATGCCTTATCGACCTTGTCCTTGACCTCCTCAAAAGACGGATCGTGAGGGTCCCGCTTGTCGATGTACTGGGGGACCGCGAATCCCTTGTCGACATTGATGCGCTCGCCGACATCGCCCGGGTTCTGAAGTTGAAATACCGAGGACTCAAACTCGGAGACGCTTCCAAGCTCGGGAATCGTATCACCTTGCGAAAAGTAGGAAGTCTCGCGCGCGACAGCGACCGGCGCTCCATATTTTTTGTTGATCTCAGCGACAACCGCGTCGACGTTCTTAGACTCCTTGAGCTTTTGATCGGCCTCGGTGGCGATCTCAACCGCCTTCGAATAGCCCTTTCTTGAACGCGCTTCTTTCAAAAGATCCGCGCGCGCGGCGGCAAAGGTTGGGATCTGGCGATCGGTAACTTTGAGGATGTAGTACTTGTCGCCTTTCTTGACCGGCTGGCTGATCTCGTCCTTTTTCATTCTGAAGACGCGTTCCAGCGGATCATCGGTATCGCGTTTGTCGTCCCTGTTGATAAAACCGAGATCACCGCCTTTGGCTTTGGTCTTCGGATCTTCGCTGAGTTCGCGAGCGAGCTTCGCGAAATCTTCGGCGGGTTTACCCGCGGAGCCTTGCGCGCGCGTCATGATGTCCTGTGCTTTCTTTCTGATGTCATCTTCAGTCACCGAGGGTTTTTTTGCGGCGTCGGGTTTGGCCGCGTCTTTATCGGCCGAGGCCGCTTCCTGTTTTGGAACATTGAGCACAATCTGACTGACTCGCACCTGTTTTACGTAGCGCTCCGCGTTAAAGTCCTGCTTCAGCTCCTCATCGGGAATCTGGATCGCTTCGCCGCCTTTTTCCTGGTCGACAAAGATGTACCGCGCGCGGCGCTGTTCGCTGGTGATTTTGAAGTTGTCTTTGTGACCATCGAAGTACGCGCGCAAGCCGGCGTCGTTGACTTGAACCTTGTCGCGCATTTTTTCCGGATCTACTTCGACCCATCGAATGTTGAACGTCGTGTTGGTGCGCTTGTAATCTGCCTCGACCTCTTTAGGATCGACTTCCACGGCCGCTGTGATATAGCTGCGCAGATGCTCGTTCGCGAGAGAAGCGCGGAGGTCATTCTCGAAACGAATCGTGGTCATGCCCGCTTGTTGTAATCTTAGGCGATACCCCTCGGCGCCGGGCCACGGACTGAATATCTGTTTCAATCTTGTTTGGACTTCGGCGTCGGACGCAGTGAGGTTCAGATTGTCGGCCTCGTACAAGATCAACTTCTGGCGGATTAGCCCGTCGAGTACTTGCTGGCCGTACAAATCATAGAGCGTTGCCATATCATCCTGCCGCTGACGGGCCTGCCCCTGAGCAACCTGTTGCCCGAACGAGGTGAGTGAATCCGTCATCTCTTTGGCAGTGATGTCATAGCGGCCAACTTTAGCGACGATGGTATCGCTGCCAGCCGCGCTGCCGAACAGTTTACCGCTTCCGGACGCGGAGAAGAGGGCGACGAGGCTGAGCGTTAACAGCCCAATGAAGACGATCAGTAGCGCATTTCGCGCGCGCTTTCGGCCCCTGAGAAACTTCAACATGGCGGTTTTGTGCCTCCGAAAAAGGTGTTCCTCGCCTCATGCATTCCCGGCGAGCATTTAGTTGTCACTGAAGAAAAGGAGATTGTAGAGGACTGCGTTTGACGTTGACAACCCGCATTGCGCGGCGGCTAGTTGGATGATGTTTGAAGTGCGAGACGGGTGGGTTTCGCGATTAAAGCGAAACGGGTTCCGTAGCACTACCGGAACCCGCGTTCTTCAACTACCTAATCAGCCTGATTCTAGTGACCTGGATTCGCATCGATTACAGGAGCCATCCCGGCCGTGTCGTCACCAGCCAGAGCAGCCAGGGCTATCGCATCGGCGGTTGGCTTTGACATCGCGGAGGCCAGATAGCTGTCTGAGAGCAACGTGCCGTCCGATAACAACGTGCCGTCCGATAACAACGTGCCGCTAACCAGCAGCGTTCCAGTTGCGAGTAACGTCCCGTTGGCTATGAGTGTGCCTGCGCAAAGCAGCGTGCCGTTCGACATTATCGTGCCGCTCGACATCAACGTTCCGGCAGTCATCAATGTGCCGTTCGTCATCAGCGTTCCGTTGGTTATCAGCACCCCGTTGCTGAATATCGTTCCCGCGCCGTAGATGCCTTGATACTTCGTTATCAACTCGTTGCCGTAGATGAAATTCCATTTCTGAATCAGCCCGCCGCCCCAAACAAAGTTCACATCAGCAATCGTTGTCGATTCGACGGGAACCGGGCCGGCCAACAGCGGCGCGCCCATGGTCAGCCGCTTCACGTCGGTCCGTATCAAACCGGCCAACCGAACCGCACCTTCGATATTGAGTTCGCCCGCGCCTTGCTCGAGCGTGTTGAATCCCGCAAGCGGCTGCGCCGTGTATTCGAGAATAGCCTTCACCAGGTTTGGCGTGAGCCACGGATTCCTCTGCAACAACAGAGCCGCCGCACCCGCGACAACAGGTGTCGCCATCGACGTGCCGCTCATGTACATCATCTTGTGCTTCGCCAATGGGCTTATGTTCGCGTCGAGGGCGGGCGTCGTGCTTAGGAGGCGATTGTTTGGGGAGACCGCATCGATTATTCGGTTGCCCGGCGCCACAAGGTCCGGCTTGATGATGTTGTCGTAGTGCTCGATACCTTGCGAGTCGGTAACAAATCCGCGCGTTGGTCCGCGCGAACTGTAGGTCGTAACCACATCATCCGAGCGTGAATCGGTACCAAACGTGTTCGCGGCGCCGACCGTGATCGCCGAAGGCTCAACGCCCGGTGAGTGAATAGCGCCGTACAGCTTGTTGCCGGCTTCGTCTTTCCCCAGGTTTCCGGCCGCCACGCAGACAACCAGCCCCGCATCGAATGCGCGTCTTACGGCCTGGCACAGCGGATCATTTACATAAGAGTCCACAGCCACCGCGCCAAAGCTCAGATTCAGCACGCGGATGTTGTAGGCGGCTTTTTGGCTGATGCACCAGTCGATACCGGCGATCGCATTCGAGGTCGTGCCTCGGCCCTGTGAATCAAGAACGCGGACGTTGATTAATCTAGCGCGCGGAGCGATGCCGGTGTAAGCGCCGCCAGCGACGTGGCGATTGCCGACCGCAATCGACGCTACGTGAGTCCCGTGACCGTACGGGTCATCGGTTCGACCTTCACCGGTGAAGTCAACACTCGCGACTACTCTTGCCGCGCTGAAGGTGTGATGGTTGGTGAAGATTCCCGAATCGATAACCGCGATGCCAATTCCCGCACCGTCAATCGTGCTTGAATCGCCGCCGTACGTTCGGGCGAGTTCGGCGCCCGTCGTGGTTTCCAGGTGACCGGTGACTTGAATCGCGCGATCCTCAGAGACGAAGTTCACATCGGAGCGCGCTGCGAGTTGGCCAACTGCTTCGGCGGGGACATCGACTGCTATGTGATTAAGATTCGCGTAGTCCCGGCGCACGACGCCGCCAAGGTCCTTGACCGCGGACAGAATCCCGGTCATTGCGCCCGCGCTTTGGATGATGAGCCGGACTCGTTCCTGAGGTTCGCGATCATCGCGCCTGTCGCGAAGAACGCTGGAGAGTTTCTGCCTTCCCGCGTGCGATTGAGCGACGACGTCCGGTAACAGGTTCCTTCCAGAAGGTACTCCCACGACGTACTGCGCAACCATCAGCGTGGCTACCACGAGTCTCGTTATCATTCTTGTCGGTTTCATCTTGTTTTCCCTTGCGTTCTTTCTTGGCGATTCTTCTAATCGCTCCGTCCTGGCTCGATTCACATTCAGACGGGTCAGAAGCCTCACGGCGGGAAGTAGGTCAATAGCCGTGCCACCCGGTGGCTGGCATCGATGTCGGGGGAGCGATGCTGCGGCGTAGTCGAGTTAAGACCTAAGTCGATTGCGAGGCAGGAAAGACGCTTACTAATTCATTTGCAACAGTTCCCAGGGAGATCGTTTCGGCGCGACGGACCAAAGATCGGCGATTACAGATGACTCAAGAACCGCGATTTGAAAGCGCTGAAGTAAAACGCTCAGCCATCGTTATCAGGGTGGTCCGCTCAGATTGAAAGAAGCGTCTCTGTCAATCTGACCTACCCCTGACGGGCTTCAAGAGCGGTCCCGATCGTCAATACGGACGTTGTAATTTGATTCTCACACCGGCAAATCGGAGACATACGGTCTGGATTTAGTCTGAGCAGCGGTTACACTCTGTGAAGGGTTGCAAGCGGAAGCCGCAGCCTGATTAGGCGGTTCTCGATGAGGCTTCAAGTGGCGTTTGCTTGACACTTTTTTTTGCGCTGTGTTACGTTTCGTCGCTTGAAACTCGAGGTAATTTTCTCACAAGGGAGTACATGCTTTGGTCTCGATGGCCCTGGCTTTTGCTGAAGGCGGCGGCAACATCATAAGCCCGGACGGCTCGCTGGTCCTCGTATTAATTCTCTTCATCATTTTCGTTTTCGTGTTGAACAGGATTTTGTTCCGGCCCATTGGCCGAGTGCTCGACGAAAGACAGACCCGGACCGAAGGGGCGGCAAATGAAGCGCGGGCCGCGCGGCGCCGTTACGAGGCGAAGCTCGCCGAGTACGAAACGACGATTCGCCAGGCGCGCGCCGAAGGGTACAGACGATCCGAACAGGAGCGCGCCGGTGCGCTCGAGGAGCGCCGGAAGCTAATCGAAGCCGCCAAGCAAAATACGAATGAACAGATCGCGCACGCCCGAAGCGAGATTCAAGAACAGGTAGCCCGCGCGCGCACTGCGCTTGCCTCGGAATCCCGCCAGATAGCTGACAGAATTTCGCGAACAGTCCTGGGACGCACGGTGGGAGGGGCCGAATGATAACTGATGCACTAATTCGACCGGCTCTGTTGATTGCGGCCGAGCAAACGGAAGCGAGCGGGTTTTTGAATCCCAATCTGTGGAGGGTAATCAATCTCCTGGTATTCGTCATCATCCTCGTTTACATCCTTCGCAACAAGATTGGGATTGGAAAGGTCTTCGATAACCGCGCCGATTCAATAGTCAAGAAACTCGAACAGGCGGCCCGCGACAAACAAGAGGCCCAGGATCGGCTCCAGGAGCTTGAAGCGCGTCTGGGCCGTCTGGATCAGGAGGCCGCCCAGATTCGCGCGGAGGCCGAACGCGAGAGCGCGCGCGAGGCCGAGCGAATCCGCCAGGCTTCGGAAGCCGACGCGGAAAAGATTCGCCAGACTGCCCAGCGCGAGATCGAAGGCGCAATGAAAGCCGCGCGCGGCGAACTGCGCGCCTTTGTTGCCGATCAGTCAGTTGCGCTGGCCGAAGGCATCATTACGCGCGAGATCAGACCCGAAGACAACAGCAGGATGATGAATCGATTTATCGATGAAATGAGCGAGGGGGGCAAATGAGCGTTGTTGCGGTAGCACGAAGATACGCGGACGCGCTCGCCGATGTAGCATCCGCGCGCAACGAGGTCGAACAAATCGATCGCGAGGTCTTGTTATTCGTGGACATGCTCAAATCACATCGCGAGCTTCGCGATGTGTTCGCCAGCCCAATAATCTCACTCGCGGATAAGCGCCGTGTCCTGGACGCTCTTATCGATCGGGTCCGGCCCGGTCAGATGACGATCAATCTATTGCGTACCATGCTCAGCCATTATCGATTGCAGTATCTCGATGTGATGCACGAGCAGTTTCGCCGGGTGATAAACGAGCGCAAGGGGTTGATCATTGCCGAGGTGACTACCGCGGGCGAGTTTGACCGCGCGGCGCAGGCGAGGCTCGCGAGTACTCTCGAGCGCATGACCGGAAAACAGATCGAGTTCAAATTCAAGACCGATCCATCATTGATAGGCGGGGTTGTTACTCGATTAGGCTCCGTTGTGTACGACGGATCCGTGCGCACGCAGCTAAAAGAGATCAAGGAACGACTGAAACAGGGTGACGCCGCAATCTAACGGAGACCACGAATGGATGCGATAAGAGCAGATGAAATAAGCAAGATCATACGCCAGCAGATCGAAGGCTATGACACCAAGGTCGAGGTGACCGAGGTCGGAACCGTTGTGCAGGCCGGCGATGGAATCGCCGAGATATATGGGCTCGAACGAGTGATGGCGGGCGAACTGCTCGATCTGCCGCACGAGGTTGCGGGCATCGCGTTGAATCTGGAAGAGGACAAAGTCGGAGCCGTGTTGTTCGGCAATTATGACGAGATAAAGGAAGGCGACGAAGTGCGCCGGACCAAGCGAATCATGTCCGTGCCCGTCGGCGAGGAAATAATCGGACGCGTGGTCGATCCGCTCGGCCGTCCGCTTGATGGACGCGGGCCAATCGACACCGGCGGCAAGTTCAGCGCGCTCGAACGCATCGCGCCGGGTGTGATGGATCGCCAGCCTGTTCGCGAGCCGATGCTCACCGGACTGAAGGCAATTGATTCGATGGTTCCGATCGGCCGCGGCCAGCGCGAATTAATCATCGGCGACCGCCAGACCGGCAAGACCGCCGTCGCCATTGACGCGATCATCAACTCCAAAGGCAAAGATCTGATCTGCATCTACGTCGCAATCGGTCAGAAGGAATCAACCGTGGCGCAGGTGAAGAAAACGCTCGAGGACTACGGCGCTGATTCCTACACAGTCATCGTCGATGCATCGGCGTCGAGCCCCGCGGCCATGCAATACATCGCACCGTATGCCGGCTGCGCGATGGGAGAGTTCTTCCGCGACCGCGGCCAGCACGTGCTATGCGTCTACGATGATCTTTCGAAACACGCATGGGCTTATCGAGCAATTTCGCTTCTGTTGAAGCGCCCGCCCGGACGCGAGGCGTATCCCGGCGATGTCTTCTATCTTCATTCGCGATTGCTCGAGCGCGCCGCCAAGCTTTCGGATCAACTCGGAGGAGGGAGCCTGACCGCGCTCCCGGTCATCGAGACCCAGGCGGGAGACATCTCGGCTTATATTCCTACAAACGTTATCTCCATAACCGATGGACAGATTTTTCTCGAGAGCGATCTGTTTCACCAGGGAGTGCGCCCCGCGATCAACGTCGGCAACTCGGTGAGCCGCGTCGGCGGTTCGGCTCAAACGAAGGCGATGAAGCAAGTCGCCGGCACGTTGCGTTTGGACCTCGCGCAGTATCGCGACCTTGCGGCGTTCGCGCAGTTCGGTTCGGATCTCGACAAGGCAACGCAAGCTCAGCTCAGTCGCGGACAACGTCTGACTGAGATCCTCAAGCAACCGCAGTACACGCCAATGCCTGTCGAACAGCAAGTGCTGATTATTTGGACAGCGACGAAGGGGTTGCTCGATGACATCGCAATTGAGAACCTCAAGAAGTTCGAGTTGGGACTGCAGGCGTTCGTCGAGAACACCAAACGCGATCTCCTTGGAAAGATCCGCGATCGAAAAAAACTGGACGACGAGATTGAAGGTGAGATGCGCACGGCAGTCACTGAATTCAAGGAGCGTTTTACGTCGGAAGTTGCGAGCGCAGCAACCGGCGACTGAACCGGGGATGGGTTAGGGCTAACCCCCAACCCCTAATCCCCAACCCCTATTCCTATGGCTAATCTTCAGGATCTGCGCAGGCGAGTTCGCTCGGTGCGCAACATGCAAAAGATCACCAAGGCCATGAAGATGGTGGCCGCGGCCAGGCTGCGACGCGCGCAAGAGCGAGTAGTCGCCGCTCGCCCGTATGCCAACACGATGACACGCGTGCTTGGGAGACTGGCTGCTAGAAGCGGCGACTTTCATCACCCGCTGCTCGACGCGCGTGGCGATCAGCATATCGTTCTTGCGTTGGTGACCGCGGACAAGGGCCTTTGCGGTGGGTTCAATACAAACCTAAACAAGGCAGCACAGCAATTCATACGCGAACATCCGGACCAACAAGTCGAAATGGTCGCGATAGGCCGCAAGGGTCGGGACTTTTTTCGTCACCGCCCGGTTAACATCCTTCGCGAATACATCAACGTCACCGCGCGAACGATCGATCACGAAGACGCCGCTGCAATCGCGCGTGATCTCATGGATATGTACACCGCTGAAGGCCCGACGATCGACAGGGTGTATTTGATCTACAACGAATTCAAGTCAGTGCTTTCACAGCGGGTCAACGTGCGACAGTTGCTTCCGATCGGCACGGAAGAGCTTGGCGCGGCACCCGCCCAACCCAGCGCCGCAGGTGAAGGCGAGCCACTGATTGACTACATCTACGAACAACCGCCCGCCGAGATCTTCGCGAGCTTGCTGCCGCGCTACGTCGAAACGCAGGTTTTCTATGCGCTTTTGGAATCGATCGCAAGCGAGCACGGGGCTCGAATGACCGCGATGGATTCGGCTTCAAAGAACGCGGGCGAAGTAATCGAGACTCTCACGTTGAATATGAATCGCGTGCGGCAGGCTTCGATCACCCGGGAAATAATCGAAGTCGTCTCCGGCGCAAGAGCGCTCGAAGACGGATAGATTCGCGCAGCATATAGAAATGATCGAGGCAAAAGTGGAGATCGCTTCGCTTTTGCCTTTTCGCTTATATAAGGCTTAGTCACGCCTGCGTTTGCTATGATAGCGGAAATGGACAGCATAGCCGGCTCGCGAGATTCGATTGCGATTCGCGTCATCAAGTACTGGCTTCCCGTCGTGATGATGCTCGCGGCGATGTTTTATTTCTCGACGGACACGCTTTCAAACGAGCACACCGAGACATTCGTCGGCCGAATTCTGTTGTGGCTTTCCTCTCACATTAGCGAAAGCGTTATCGCCGTAATCAACTACACCATTCGGAAGTCGGCACACTTTATCGAATACGCAATTCTTGGAGCCTTGCTCTTTCGCGCGTTTCGAGCGGATGATTCTGTTCGCTGGCGATTGAAGTGGGTAGCGTACTCGCTGATCTCCGCGGCGTTGTGGGCAGCGCTCGACGAGTTTCATCAGACATTCACTCGGACGCGAAGCGGCTCGCCATGGGACGCGCTGCTCGATTCAAGCGCCACATTATTTATGCTGTTGGTGATCACTTTTTTGAACCGCAAAGACATCGACAGCGAGCGGGACTATCGAAAACACCGCGCGAACCTGAGTCAATCATGAAACTCAAAGACAAAGTTGCTGTAGTCACTGGCGGCGCCAATGGAATCGGACGCGCCCTCTGTCAACGATTCGCTGCTGAAGGCGCGAGGGGCGTGGTAGTCGCCGACCTCGACGACGCCGGCGCCGCGGCGCTTGCACAGGAGATCGGTGGCATTGCGGTTACGGCCGATGTCTCACGCGAAGCTGACATCGTCAATCTCGCTGCGCGCGCGACTGAAACCTACGGTGCGATTGATCTGTTCTGTTCCAACGCGGGCATCGGCACTCCGGGCGGCGACGACGAGCCTAACGAAGTGTGGCAGCGCATCTGGGAAGTGAACGTTATGGCTCACATCTACGCGGCTCGCGCGGTGATTCCGGGAATGCTCGCGCGAGGCGAAGGTTACATTGTGGCTACTGCGTCTGCCGCGGGCCTGCTTGCGCAGATCGGATCAGCGCCTTACTCGGTGACCAAACACGCGGCGGTTGCTTTTGCCGAATGGTTGTCGATCACTCACGGTGACGCAGGAATCAAAGTCTCGTGTTTGTGCCCTCAGGGTGTGAACACGGATTTGCTAAGACGATCTGCGGGCGGGCCTGGAGAGTTCCTTCGAGCTAACGCGCTCGAGCCCGAAGCCGTTGCCGAAGCCGTGGTGAAGGCAATTGATGAAGAGCGCTTCCTGATTCTCCCGCATCCGGAGGTCGAAGAGTATTTTCGCCGCAAAGCCACAGACTACGATCGATGGCTTCGCGGCATGAGAAGACTGCAGGCGAGTTTCAAAGCGAGCTAGATCGTCAGCGAGTGGAACCTCATCGTTTCATCTACGGACGCTTCCACGCCAGCATCATTCCATCTCTCACCGTGAGGCATACATTCTCGACGCGCGGGTCTGATTGAACTAACTTATCGAAAGCGACAATCGCGTGATCGTCGACGCTTTCCGGATTGAGCACGCGCCCGGACCACAACACATTGTCAGCGACAATCAAACCACCGGGTCTCACGAGCGGCATCACCGCCTCATAATAGTTCGAGTAATTGTCTTTGTCGGCATCGATGAAAACCATATCGATAGGACCGCTGAGCGATTTGATCGTCTCGAGCGCGGGTCCGATTCGAACTTCGATCTTGTGGCCGTTCGGGCTCTCGTTGAAGTAGCGCCGCGCGATCGCTTCGGCCTTGGGATCGACGTCGCAGGTGATGAGGTGACCATCATCGGGGAGACCTTCGGCCATCATCAGCGCGCTGTAGCCGGTGAACATTCCAATCTCCAGTATTCGCCGGGCGCCGGTCAGACGAACCAGCATCTTGAGGAAGCGGCCTTCGATGCGGCCCACTTGCATCTGAGGACAATTCATATCGCGATAGGTTTCATCGCGAAGGCGAAGGAATAGTTCGTCCTCTGGTTTAGTGTGATCGTGAGCGAATTGCTCAACGGCTTGGTCAATAAAACTCTCCATCAGTCGTCTCCTATATGAGAGAGTTAGTAGCTCGGCCTTTAGGTGGAAGTTTGTATTGGTCACCTTCTAGCCATCGGTGCCACAAACGTCTGCATAAGGTACTACAAACTCACTTACCCGCCTTCTCCTTCACATCCGCCGCAGCCTTGTACTTTTCCTTTTCTTTTTCTCGTTGGAGATAAGGTATCCCCTTCTCCATCCACTCGGGCGCGGGAGCGCCTTTCAAAAAATGATCGAAGTATTGCTGCAACCGCATCGTGTAATCCTTCTGATTCTGCCGCTTGCGCAAGCCGTGAGGCTCGCCGTTGTACGTGAACAAGTAAGCTTCTTTTCCCAGCCGCCGCAGCGCAAGATAATATTCAATCCCCTGGTACCACGGCACCGCGTCATCCGCGTCGTTGTGAATCATCAAAAGCGGAGTCTTGACCTGATCGGCTCGAAAGACCGGCGAGTTCTCAATGTAAAGCATCGGCTTCTCCCACAGGCTTCCTCCGATTCGGCTCTGCGTATGCTCGTATTGAAACTGGCGCGGTAGCCCGGTTCCCCACCGAATCCCGCTATACGCGCTGGTCATGTTTGCTACTGGCGCTCCGGCCGACGCCGCTTTGAATCGCGTCGTCTGCGTGATCATATAAGCGATCTGGTAACCGCCCCAACTGTGTCCCTGGATCCCGATCGCTTTCTCATCAACGAAGCCTTTATCGACCACCGCCTGGATCGCCGGCAGCACGCACTGAAGCGCGCTCTGTCCGGGATGCCCAATCGTGTACACGATGTCGGGCTCGAGCACGAGATAACCGTTGCTGGCGTAGTATGCCGGGTTGATGCTGTGACCCGGCCGCGGGTCGACAAACCGATTCAGGTTTTCGGACAGGGTTTCATAGATGTAAACGATCATTGGATATTTCTTCGAAGGATCGAAGTTGTCGGGCTTGATCAACATCGCCGAGAGCGGAACTCCGTCGGTGTTCTTGAATCGAACAAGCTCTGAAGATCCCCAAAGCAGTCCGGCTTTCTGCGGATTCGCATCGCTGATCTTTTTGAGGTCCTTGAAGCTAGAAGTCGTTACGAGCAAATCGGGAAACTGATTGAATGTCGACGCCGTCAGCAGAAGCGCATCCGCGTCCTTTGCCTTCGAAGGCGGTGTGAAATACTTCGCGGCCATGATTAGTTTTTCAGGCGCGCCGCCATCGACCTTGTCTCGATAGAAGCCTGAATCGCGCGTCCATTCGTTCTCGGCCCTGAGTAGCATTGATTTCGCCGGATCGATTCCTTTCTCCTGCTGATCGAGCCGAACATAACGAAATTGAATCTTTTCTTTGCGGCCCACGCCATCGGTCAGGTTCTTCGCGCTCGAGCCGTCGGGCGCGATCTGCCAGATGTCATACTTGTCGTAGATGAGCGCGTACTTGTCATCCGAAGTCCAACCCGCGTTCCCGTAAGCCGGCGGCGTGCTCGGCGAGTCGTGATCTTCCTGCCAGAATTTCACGCCGAGATTCTTTGTGAGATTGACTATCTTCCCGTCCGGAATCGAAATCGTGTTCCAATCCTTGCCATCGTAAAACAACGCGAACTTTCCGCCCGGCGACCATGTGAATCCGCGGCTGTGTTTTTTGATTGTGGCTTTTCGACTTCCGTCGGCGGTGTTGACGATAAAGACATCCGCTGAATTCGCATCGTCGTCGTAGCCGATCAGTGTCCGGTACGCGCGATCATCCAGGCTAATTGCCCATCGTCCGTCGCTTGATGCATTGACGGCTTGCAGAGTTTCATCGCCCAACTGCGCATATTTCTTGTCCGCGATGTGAAACACCGCGCGATAGGTACGACTTCTTTCCTGTTCGGCGCGCACCTTTTGCATCGGTTGGATGTAGTCGTCTTTCCAATGCCACAGGTCTACGGACACCTTATCGTCTGACGACGCATCTTCGCTCTCATCCTTCTCGGGATCGGACGGGGGTGCCACACCGAAAAACACTTTGGCTCCGTCAAGCGAGAAACTGATCTGGCCCTTGTCGCTTATCACATAACCCGGTTTGAAGTTGGCCGTAGAAGTAGAAACGAGTTCCGTTGCGGCCGCGCTCTTGCGATCCCAGCGATAGAGTTTCTGGAGAGGTTGTTTGGCAGCCGCGTCGTCGCGATCGCTGAGAAATGCCAACTCAGTCTGCTTATCATCCCACGTCAGTCTTGTGTACTTGCCTTTGCCTGCGAGCAATGCGACCGGAGCGTCCGCAGTCGCCGTTGTAACAACAAAGGCCCCGTTGGTCTCTTCGTTCTTGGAGGAGACGGCAAAGACAACGTTCCTGGCGTCCTTGCTGATCGTGTATTCGAGCACATCGGCAAAAGTGCGCTCGCTCTTCTCGGTGAGATTGCGAACGACAAGATCGCTGCCGTACTCCTTCTTCTTGCCATCTCGCCGTCCCCTTGCGCCGGGAGAGGGCGCCGCGTCCGGTTTCTTTTCATCAGCCCTTTTCTCTTCGGGTTTAGGTTCGAGCAAATAAGCTATGAACCCCGCGCCGTCTTCGGGCACCTGGAAACTCTTCACGCGCTCGACCCGCGTGACCGCGCCACTGGCGAGATCCATAATTCCCATCGCATTCTTTGGCATCTCTTCGGGTTTCTTCTTTTCCTTCTTTGCTTTTTCGGTTTCGGATTTGGCCGGAAGAATCTGGAAGACAACGAAGCGATTATCGGCGGTGAAGAACGGTCTGCCGGCGAATGGACCCTGCCCGAAACCGGCTCCCGTCGGCGGTTCGGCTTCAGGCGAGCGCTGGGGAGGATTGACGGGCGCCGCTCCTCTCGAGTGCCGCCACTCGACGCCGGTCGCGATATCGCGCACGACCACTTCGCCGTCGCCGTCCTGCGGCACCAGCGCATACGCTACGAACTTGCCATCGCGTGACAGCGACTGCCCCTGAATCGCGCGCCAACTATCATAGTCGCTGTGTGTCAGCGGCCGTTTCGCCGCGCTCTGTCCGGCGAGGCCCGAACTCGAAATCAGCGCCACGAGCAACAAGAGCGCGATTGAATTCTTCCAGCTTCTGATGTGCTGAGGTCGAAGCGACAGGTTTCGGTTCATAACGGGCTCCTCGGTGTCCGCGATGCGGTTAGAGAATGTCAATGTGACGTTACTTAATCCACTGGTCCCGAGACAATAATGCAGCAGCGAGCCGCAAGTCCAGCGGGTTATCCATGCTCGCGCGCCTACCCCTTGACAATCTACAGGAGCGGCCCTATTATGCAGTCCTCTAGATTATCCAGGAGACCGACGATGGGAAAACAATCCGACCTTTTGCAAGGCACCCTCGATATGCTGGTTCTCAAGACGCTTGCTCTTGGCCCAATGCACGGCTGGGGAATCTCTCAGCGCATTCAGCAAGTGTCCGAAGACGTGCTGGTCATCAATCAGGGATCGTTATACCCGGCACTGTACCGGCTCGAACAGCAAGGCTTGATCAAATCCGAATGGGGAAGCTCCGAGAACAATCGCCAGGCGAAGTACTACGAGCTGACTCGCACCGGAAAAAAGCAACTTGCCGATGAGACGGATAACTGGGAGCGGCTGTCGGCGGCGGTCGATCGCATTCTCCAGACAACCTAACAACAATTTTGATCAACCTCGCGGACGGGGCGGACGCGCGTTGATCCTCTTAAAGTATTGGCTCATGTGCCGGAGGTTTGAACATGACGAAACTCTCAAGCGCCCTGCGTTCGATATTTCAAAAGGACCGCGTCGAACGAGACCTCGATCGCGAACTCAGCTTTCACGTCGAGATGGAAATTGAAAAGAATCTCGCGCGCGGCATGAGCCCCGCCGAAGCGCGCCGCCAGGCGATGATCAGTTTCGGCGGCGTAGAAAAATTCAAAGAAGAAAGCCGCGACGTGCGCGGCGGAAGGCTCGTCGAGTCGCTGCTCCAGGACACTCGCTACGGCGTGCGAATCCTGCTGCGCAACCCGGGGTTCACGTTTGTCGCGGTGATGACGCTTGCGCTTGGCATCGGCGCCAATACCGCGATCTTCAGCGTGATCTACGGAGTGCTGGTGCGCCCGCTGCCGTATAAAGACGGCAGCCAGTTGGTGATCATTCAACAACAGGCGCCGCTCGCGCATGTTGACAATGTGCCCTTCTCGGTAAAGGAAGTGCTCGATTATCGAGAGCAGAACCAAACCCTCGACGCGGTGGTCGAGCATCATTCGATGAGCTTCACATTACTCGGCAACGGAGAGCCGCAACGAGTTCAGACCGGCGTTGTGTCGGCGAATTTCTTTGACGTGCTCGGCGTTACCCCGATTCTCGGCAGGACGTTTGTCGCCTCGGATGAAGAACACGGTTCTGATGCCGTGCTCGTGCTCAGTTACAAATACTGGCAGCAGAGCCACGGCGCAGATCCGAACATAGTGGGCCGTGTGTTTCAGATGAACAATCGCCCGCACACAGTGATTGGGGTGCTCCCCCCCATTCCTCAATACCCGGTCGAGCAGGACGTGTACATGCCGACATCGCATTGCCCGACGCGGTCATCGGAGCAATTCATCGCGAATCGAACTTCGAGAATGATGAGCGTTTTCGGACGCCTGAAGCCGGGCGTTCCAGTCACGCAAGCGCGCGCCGATCTCGCGACGATCGCCGCCAATCTGCAGAAGCAATATCCCGAGGCCTACCCCGCGAACCAGGGCTACGGCGCAGTTGCCAATCCGCTTCAGGAGGAACTGACGCGAAAGGCGCGGCCCACCTTGCTGGTGTTGCTCGGGACGGCGGGACTTGTGCTTTTGATCGCTTGCGCGAACGTCGCGAATCTTACGCTTGCACGATTGATGAGGCGCGAACGCGAGATGGCCATTCGAGCGGCGATGGGCGCCGGCCGCGGCCGGCTAATTCGGCAATTGCTGACCGAGAGCACGCTGCTCTCAATAAGCGGCGGGCTGGTCGGACTGCTGCTGGCTTCCGCCGGTCTGCAGTTATTAGTAACATTCGCCGCAAGGTTCACGACTCGCGCAAGCGAGATACGCATTGATGGTTTTGTCCTGATGTTCACACTGTTGATCTCGGTAGTGACCGGCCTTCTCTTCGGATTGATGCCGGCCTTCTCGTCGGACGATCATCTTGCAACGTCGCTCAAGGAAGGTGGCGGCCGCTCTACTTCGAGCACAAAGCGGCAGCGCGTGCGCAATATGTTGATCGTCGCGCAGGTCGCCGTTTCATTCATGCTATTGATCGGTGCGGGCCTGATGCTGCGCAGCTTGATCAAGCTTCAAAGTGTGAGTCCCGGCTTCGATCCCGAACGCGTCCTTGCGATGAGGATCAGTCCCAACTGGTCAAAGGTAAATTCAGCCGAGAAGGTTCAGCAACTATTTGACAGGGTGCTGGACAAGGTCAGGTCACAGCCCGGAGTGCTTTCTGCTGGGCTCGCTTCAACCTATCCGCTGAATCAACTGGGCATTACTTTTGGACCCTTCAATCGCGGTTTTCAGATTGAAGGCCGGCCGATCCCCGCGGGAGAGCTGGCCCCGCAAGCAGATTTTCGCTCGGCGAGTCCTGGCTATTTCGAAACCATCCGCCTGCCGCTCGTCGAGGGCCGCACCTTCGAAGAAAAAGACGACGCCAAGTCACTCGCAGTTGCCGTAGTGAATCAATCGACGGTGCGCCATCGCTTCGGCGACGAAGATCCGATCGGAAAGCGCATCAGCTTCGATCAGGGAAAAGCATGGATCACGGTCGTGGGTGTGGTTGGAGACGCAAAGCAATACGGCCTCGAACGCGAATCCTCCGATGAGATCTACATTCCCCTGGATCAGGGCGGGTTCGGCGGGAATCTCCTTGTGCGAACGACGGCCGATCCGATGAGCATCGCAAGCCTGATGCGAGAATCGGTTTATTCAGTGGATTCGGAAACGGCGGTCGATCGAGTGCAAACGCTCGAGCATGTTCGCGATGAGGCGGTGGCCTCTCCTCGGTTGACTGCGATTCTGCTCGCAATGTTCGCCGGGCTCGCGCTGGTGATAACCGGAGCGGGAATCGCGGGTGTTATGGCGTTGTCGGTGAGCCAGAGAACCCACGAGCTTGGAGTGCGGATCGCGCTTGGCGCCTCACCCGCGCGCGTGTTGGGCTTGGTAATGCGCCAGGGCATGTCTTTCGTGCTCGCGGGACTTGCGATTGGAATCGCCGGCGCGTTGTTGATGGGGCAGGTTATGTCGTCTCTGTTGTTCGCGGTTCAGCCCACTGATCCGGTAACGTATCTCGCCGTATCGCTGGTCCTGATGACGGTTGCCGCGGCGGCGTGTTTCGTACCCGCTCGCCGCGTGACGTCGATTGATCCGATGCTGGCGCTGCGAAGCGAGTGAGATGTGATCTCATGAAAACAACAATTAGCGCAAACGCAAATTTGCTCCCCAGGACGGCTCTCGTTGTTGTGTCGGTGGCACTGCTCGCGCTCGGAGTTCAGTTTTTCCCGACTCCGCGCGCGAGCGGCACTCCTGGCGCGAAAGCCGAACCCGGGATGCTGGTCGCTTCGTCGTGGCTCGCCGAACATCTCAGCGACAAATCGGTTGTGATTCTCAACATCGGCCAGCGAGCGGCGTACGATGCGGGACACATCCCCGGCGCGAGATTCGTCGAGATGTCGGGCATATCAACCAGCCAACCGCTCATGCTCGAGTTGCCGACGGTCGAAAAACTAAAGACATCGTTTGAAGCGCTCGGAGTTTCGGATAATTCGCGAATTGTAATCGCGTTCTCCGATAACTGGATCAGCCCGGCTACGCGGGTCTACTTCACGCTGGATTATTTGGGTCTGGGTAAGCAGACTTCGCTGCTCGACGGTGGAGTTGAAGCGTGGAGAAAAGCAGGACGGCCTATTGTGACGGATGTTCCGCAGGTGACGCGCGGAAGCATCACGCCGCATCCGCACCCTGAGTTGATTGTGGACGCGGCGTGGCTGGCGGCTAATTTGAACAAGCCGGCGATCGCGATCGTCGACGCGAGAGCGCCGGAATTCTACAGCGGCGCGAGCGCCGGCCGGATGCCTCGCGCGGGTCACATTCCGGGCGCGGTTAATATTCCCTTCTCGACGCTCGGCGACGCTGCGAACAAGATGCACGAGTCCGCCGCGCTAAAAAAGATATTCTCGGAGGCGGGAATCAAACAGGGCGATGAGGTAGTGAGCTACTGTCACATCGGACAACAGGCGACAGTCGTCTATTTCGCGGCGAAGTACCTGGGTTACGATGCTCGTTTGTATGACGGGTCGTTTGAAGACTGGAGCCGCAGAAGCGAATTGCCTGTCGCCCGACCCTCATCGAAATAACCAACTCTGCCAATGCCCGGTGCCCGTCGCTCTCCTGCCCAGAAGCGCGACAATCCACATATCAACTGGAGGAGATTGTGAAAAATCGTACTAAACGCGTGCCGAAATCATTCTCGCTTGCGATTGTCGCTTTGGTTCTATCAAGTGCGGTCTCGGTCTTCGCTCAGTCATCAGCGCAAGACGCTGTGCCGGTTCTCGAGGGCCTTGATCCCGTGATGCTGGTGCAAGGGAAAGAAGTTCAGGGCGACTTGAAGATCTTTGTAACGCGCGGCAGGTTCCAGTACTTGTTTGCGAATGCGGAAACCAAAACTACTTTTGAGAAAGACCCGGCTCGCTACGAGATTCAACTGGAAGGCGCGTGCGCAAGAATGGGCGCGCCCGTCACCGGCAATCCCGATCTGTATACAGTTCATCAGGGCCGTATTTACATCTTTGGTTCGGCGGACTGCAAGAAGCGATTCGAGGCCGCTCCACAGAAGTATCTTGAATCCGCAAACGAAGCCGCTAAGACGCCGGCTACTCCGGACGCGGTGAACAAAGCAAAGGCTCTCATCGAAACAGCAGTCACGGCGATGGGTGGCGCGTCCCGTATCGATGGGCTCACCAGCTATCAGGAGAAAACCACGACGACGCAAAACAGACGGCAAGGGGAAGTCGAGGTCAAAAGCAGCTTGACCGTTGTTTTTCCGGATCGCATTCGCTCCGAGCGTGTGATGCCCGATTACGAGGATCCATCGAAGGTTCGACAATTCGCAACGGTCGTAACCGCAAGCGAGGTGTTCGGCGTGATGAGCGGCGCTGTCCGCCCATTTCCCAACTCCGCCCGGATCGAACAGGAGAGAGAAGTTAACCGGAGACTGGTCTCAATCCTGCGCAACAGAAAGAGCATCAACGCTGCTGCCATCGGAAGCAGTAAGGTTGGTGACACAGCGGTAGAGCAGGTATCGATCGAGATAGACCACGCAAGCTACTCGCTGGGCATTGATCCGGCGACCGGGCGAATCCTGAGCTTGTCAGCGTGGCGACGGGGGCCAGACGGAAGTTTCGGCCAGTTCGTACAGGCGTTCTCGGACTTCCGCACTGTCGATGGCCTGACCCTGCCATTCAAGATCACCGCCACTTTCGACGGCCAACCGTGGAAAGAACAGTCGCCAACCATCGAGGCCATTGCCGTCAACGGCAAGATTGATCCGGCGCTCTTCGAAAAGCCGAAGGCCAAGACTGAGTAATAGCGAGAAATTCAAATGAAGAATTCAGTTCGGCGCCGCGTCATCTGGCCGCCACGCACTTCCGTGCTCCTGCTCGCATTTCTTATCTTGCCCGCGAGCACTGCAATGGCTCAGTCGGCCGATTGGACTCAATGGGGAGGGCCGAATCGCAACTTCAAATCATCGACGGCGGGGCTTGCAAGCTCATGGCCCGCGAGCGGGCCGCGAAAATTATGGAGCCGCGATTTGGGCGATGGGTATTCGGCGATCGCGGCCGAGGGCGGCAGACTCTACACGATGTATCGGAGCGGTGAACAGGATGTCGTTGTGAGCCTGGACGCCGCTACTGGCAAGGCCTTGTGGGAGTTTCGTTACGATGCGGCCTTCACAAAAGAGTATGTGCTCGAGCAAGGACCTGGGCCGCGTGCGATGCCTTTGGTGATCGGCAACCAGGTTTATGCGGCGGGCGCGACGGGCAAGTTTCACTGCCTCGATAAACAAACCGGAAAAGTGATCTGGGCTCATGATTTGGTGCACGAGTTCAATGGCACGGTGCGGGTGCGCGGTTACTCTTGCAACCCGATGGCCTACAAGAACACGGTGATTATGATGGTCGGTGGCGCAGGGCACGCCATTGTGGCCTTCAATCAGAGGGACGGCACGGTTGCGTGGAAGAAACAGGATTTCGATAACTCCTATTCGTCGCCGCTCCTGATCAAGGTTGATGGCCAAGATCAACTGGTCGCGCTGATGTATGGCGAGATTATCGGAGTTGATCCAAATAACGGCGACCTCTTATGGAGCCATCCACATCCGACAGACTCCGGCGTGAACGTGAGCATGCCTGTGTGGGGCGAAGACAATCTCTTATTCTGTTCATCCGCTTACGATGGAGGCAGCCGGGTTCTTAAGCTGACCAGAAATGGAAACAAGACAACAGTCGAGCAAGTCTGGGCCAGCAAACTTATGCGAATCCACTTCGGCAACGCGATCCGTGTAGGCGACCGTATCTACGCTTCGAGCGGCGACTTCGGACCCGCGCCTTTTACGGCCATCGAAGTGAAGACCGGGCAAGTGGTGTGGCGGAACCGTAGCGTTGGAAGGGCTTCGGCCGTTCTCGCCGATGGGCGATTCATTCTGCTCGATGAAGACGGGAATCTCGCGCTGGCCACGCTCACGCCTGAAGGACTCAAGATCAATTCCAAAGTCGAGTTGATGACGAGCAGCGCCTGGACTGTTCCGACGCTGGCCGGCACGACGCTCTATGTGCGGGATCGTAAGACGATCCTTGCTCTTGATTTGAGATGAACCGAGTCGGCCTCTTGCTTAGAGCTGGAACGCGCGGCTATGAAAGTTACATTGATACTTTCAACTAATTTCTTGTTCTCCCTCTTCAGCCCCGTTAGGACTGACCCGTGTTCCCGGCAGTAGGTGACGCCAAAGGAGTCAGGTTCTTCGACGCGCCTTGCTAAATTTGCACGGTCACAAGCTGGCAGCTTGTCCGACGATCCAGGAGAAATCATATGAAACGCAGACAATTTCTGAAGACCACATCATCAACCACGGCGGCCATGTTCGCTGCAAGTCTGAACAGTTGCGCCGCCCAGACTACTCAGCCACAACGCTCGGCCGCGTCTGCCAATAGCAGCTTGAAGATTCCCGAAGGCGGAGTGATTCCTGTCGCGTTCGCCCTTTCGGACGGGGCGACGATGATTGACTTCGCCGGGCCGTGGGAGGTCTTTCAGGATGTCACGGTAGCGGCGGCTGGACGAATGCGGCAGCCGTTCAGACTCTTCACCGTGTCCGAAAAGACCGAGCCGATTCGAACCTCCGCCGGGATGAAGGTGGTGCCCGAGTACACCTTTGACACTGCGCCCGCGCCGAAGATCGTAGTCATCCCCGCACAGCGCGGGAATGCGGCGCTGCACAAATATCTGCAAAAAGTCTATGAGCAGACCGACGTCACGATGTCGGTCTGCACGGGCGCGTTTCAACTCGGCAGAGCCGGGCTGCTCGCAGGCAAAGAGGCGACTACGCATCACGATTTCTACGATCAATTTGAAAAGCAATTCCCCGACGTGAAACTGAGAAGAGGGCTGCGTTTTGTCGAAGGGCCAAAGATCTCAACTGCCGGCGGGCTGACTTCGGGAATTGATCTCGCGCTGCGTGTGGTCGAGCGGTATTTCGGCAGAGCGATCGCCGAACAAACCGCCGCTTACATGGAGTATCAGAGCAAGGGCTGGGTGGTTTGAGCGCACGAAGTCTATGGCCAATGAATCTTGCAATAGTCGATTGCTTCCCGCGTTGAGAGTAGCCGCGTCGAGTTACCGGTGCGGATATAGAGGTGTTCGTATTTTTCTTCTTTGACAAAAACTGGCTTTGGCGAGCGTTGCACTGCCACTCTTGTCACGTCTTTGCCGTCGAGTTCGTGAAAGGTAATTGAGATTAGTGCTGAGGTGTCTTTGCCGAGGTTGTTAAGAAGCAAAGTCGTAAGAAAGTTTTCGTAAGCGTCGCGCGAATCCTTTTTGGCGAAGAGTTTGTAATCGTGGTCGAGGCCAATCACGTTGCGATCATCGTCAACACCGATCAGCAGGTTTCCTCCGTCTGTGTTCAAAAACGCTGCGATGGTTTTGACGACAATGTCTTCCATCACCTTGTTCTGTTTGCCCAGCTTGAAGTCCCAGCGCACGGAAGACTTGAATTCGAGGTGGTTGCTTTCGCCCTTGGCGATCAAAGCGGCAATCTCGTGGTCGCCGGGCTTGGGCGCTAGCTCTCGGTACGCTTCGAGGGCTGCGTCTTTCACGGAATGCTCAACGAGCGGGAAGGTTGAAAGTATGTGCGTGAACTCTTCTTCGGTGAGGCCGTAGAGGTGAGCGATCATCCCATCGAGTTCGGCTCGCAGCTTGGCGCGCTCGGTCGGATCGCTGACTCCGTTCTTGTGACTGCCGAGCCCGACTTCTCGCGCTAGGTCGTCGAAGTCCGGCGTCGTGCAGATGAGCTTTGCGGCGCAATCCACAATCAGAGAGAGGCGGGCATCGTGAGGGGGCAGCCGCGGCACGGGGAGTTGATACACATAGAACATATTGCAGTGAGAGGTAACTTTCTGGCGAATCAAGAAGTCGCATGCAAAGCTGTTTAATACAGACAAGAGACCGAGCACAGCTTCCGCCTGATCGAATGGTTCGGCCAGGACAAGCGTATTACCGGCAAAGACACTTTTCGGAAGCATTGTTGCGATCATTGTGCGCTCGTTGGTGCTCGCGGCGACGTCGCGGAACGCCACCCGGTACTTCTGATAATGGAGCTGCTGCCCGGCATCGGTAAGATTTCGCCCGAGCAAGGCCCTCCGGCCTTTCTTCTCATTGACCCAGTAGCGGGGTTCGCCAAATCGATGCTCAAACTGGTGCATCATCTTTCCTTCGTACAGAGGCAATCGATCCTTTCCTGCTTCGGTCTCGAAGAGATCCCTGTCATCGGTCATATGGAACTCGCGCTCAAGAACAAGATTCCAGGGGTTCTCCAGGCGCTCTCCAAGAAGGGGGAAGCAAAGGGTCTTCTGCGCGATTCGAACACCCATTTCGCTTCTAAACTCCGTGAAGGAGAGCGAGCCGGGCGATAGGCGGCGAATGAGGTCAACCGCAAGGAGGAGCGCTCCTTCCCTCGGAAAACGTTCAAGCTCTTCAACGTCGTGTCGCATGAATGCCGCTGGAATAGTCTCAGTCGTCTTGCCCTTCTCAAAAGTAAGCACAACAAACTTGAAACGAGTGTCTACTCCCTCAAAAATCTGCTTCCGATTCTCAAAGCCGACAAGACCCGTGATCTGGGTTCGATCGAGCAACATCTCGCGCAACTGCTTTGCTCCCAGGTCCGTATATATGCCACTCGGAATAACTATTCCGCACTCGCCACCGATTCTGAGCAGGTTGAAACATTGCTCGAGAAACAACTTGAAGAGGTTTATGTCGGTAACTTGCTTCTTCCCGCCAACAAGGGCGATTTGATTGCCGTATTGGGCAGCGTTTCGAAAAAAAAGATTCGTATGCGGAAAGCGGCTCTGATACTCAAGCCATCCGCTACGAATGTCTGGCTTAATCATCAAACGCGACTGTTCCTTCTCAAACTCTTTGATCGTCATCTTGTTCTTGGTGACCAGAGATGAGTACTCAGAGAAAAACTCCTTTGCCTGCGGCTTGAATATCTCCCATGGCGGATTCGTGATAATCGCGTCGAAGCCGCCACGCTCGTTGATTATCTGATCAAACTCGTAGCCCCAGTGAAACGGGCGCAACGCTTCGATGTCCGGTATGTTCAAAGCGCGCTTCTTCTGCTTTCCTTCTTTCTTCTTCGTTTCATCCCAGGTCGCTTCTTCGAACTTGATGCCGAGATTCACAAAGCTGTTTAAGAGAATGTCATTGAGCGTTCCAAGCGCTTCCTTCTTCCTTTCGTCGATGTTGTCCCGGAGTTTTCGGAGATCGTCCGCATAGCTGGTTGTGCGGCGGTAGTCATCGATCAAACGATTCTTCTCTTCCAACACGTCGCGATATGGCTTCACAAAGAGATTGCCCTGAGCGTGACGCTCATCAAACTCGTGATCGTCCACGTGCATGAGCCCAATCAGCGAGTTTCCCGCCAAAATATTGAAGTCGATGTTGGGCAATGGCTCCAGTTGATCGACTGTCTGCGCTGACGCCACTAGCGCGAGAAACAAGCGGAGCTTTGCTATCTCGACTGCCTCTTCCATTATGTCCACGCCGAAGAGGTTGTCAGTGATGATCTTCTTCTTAATGAAGTAGGCCGGGTCGTGTTCGCGCTCGATCTCCTTGAGCCAGCGAGTCAGATTAGCGTTCGATAGAAACTTGATTCGCCCGATCACTGCCGAATAGACCCCAATCAACGTCTTCATCGCCGAGACCAGGAACGCTCCAGACCCGCAAGCCGGATCAAGCAATCGCAAATCAGGCAACACATCGTGGATCAACTCGTTGCAGAGCTGCGCGTCGAGATTCATCAGCATCTCCGCGATGGAGTCAAACTGACGGGCGGGCAACGCGCCGGGAATCGCCGGCTTGTTTACCCGGTCGAGAATCAGCTTGTGAATAGTCCGCTCGCAAAGGTACTCGGTAATCTCGGGCCGGGTGTAGTAAGCGCCGAACGCTTTCTGGTTTATGTACTTTTCAAAGATGTAGCCGAGCACGTCGGGATTCAGCTCGTTGTCTTCACCGCCGGGCGTGTCGTTCAAGTTCCACGAGTACCGGCCAAAGAGCGCGAATAGATTGTCGAAGGCTTTGTCGGCGATATTGATTCGTTTCCAGTCCAACTCGATTCTATGTTCGAGGAACAGGCCGCCGTTCAGGTACTTGATCGTCCCCAAAAGCGTGCGCGCCTGTGCGCTACGTTCCTCTTCCGGCTTGGCGAAACCCTCAAAGAACAACGTCGTCAAGAATTCCGAATAGTAGAAGTCGCGCCCGCGTTTGCGGCTCTCCGTCAGTTTGGTCTGCAGGTACTGATCGTCGCCGTTGTTGATGAAGTATTTCTTCTGAAGAAAGTAAACGAACATCAGCCGGTTGAGCATTATCGACGCGTACCAGCGGCGGTCGCGTTCGTCGTCGATACCTTTGATGTATTCGAGGAAGACAATGTGTTCCTGCTGGAACTCGGCGTAGAACTTCTTGGTGACGTGCTCGATGTCGAGGGCTTTCTTGAGCCGGCTTGCAACCTCGACGATGGGCAGTCGTCCGCTCGCGTCAAACTCGCTGATATCCACAACCATCGAACTCAGCTTTGACAGAAACAGGTCGCCCGGCTGGCCGTTGAAGTACCAATGCTCGCGAGGATAGGACTTGCCTTCTTCGCGCTTGACCCAGTACCAGAGACTTTGAGTCCGCTTGCCATCAATAAAGATCAGAAGGTTTTCGTGGTGCAGCTTCGCGGTTTGTTTGTGAATTGCCGCGCGAGTCTTTGCGTCGGGGATACGGCCGTCCGATGCGGTGACTTCGAAGACTACGACACCCGAGAGTTCTGCAATCTGAGTTCTGAGAAAGCTTTCGTCAACTGCCTCGAACGCGACGGGCCTGCGAGAAGCCGGCTGGGACCACCCGAGTTCCTCGATGAACACAGTCTTGAAGTCGAAGCGTTGAAGCAGGTCGCGCGTTTTCGGAATGTTGAGCTTAAGCATTGCGGCAAGAAAGACTAGGGCCTTCGAACACGAATCTTATGATCGGTGGCAACCACGAAACAACGATTCCAACTCTCCACATCTTCAGACTTAAAAATGGCTTCAACTTTCCGCGCAAGAGCCAGACGACTGGGCACTCGAAGCCGCACAAGCAACACCCCATGATGCGTTCCGGGTTTGAAAGCGCGGACGTCGGAGAAGTCCAGGTCTTGTGTAACGAAGAATCGGTCAGCGTCTTGAGCGGCCTTCCAGACTACGGGGTCGACAGCGCTACTCAATCCTTCAGTGTAGACGGTGTCCGTATCATGGCCGAGGTTGGCGAGCATGCCGGCCAGTCTAGTTGGCAGGTTTTCATCCAGTTTGATTCTCATCGAATACTTGGGACAGCCGCGACGGGCAAATCCTCTTCAGTGGAAGCCGCGGCAAACGCGATCACCGCCCACACGTCGTCTTTCGCCAGTGACGGAAAATCAGCGAGGATGTCGTCGATGCTGTCCCCTTCCGCAAGACTGGCCAGTATGGTACGGATTGTCACTCTTGTGCCGGCAACAACCGGCTCACCCCCACAGATTGCTGGATCGCGCGTTATGCGCTCAGTGTGTTCAATCATCCTAGTTTCCTTCTTCAAGGTTTTGCCCGGAGCGGGCCACGCCAGGTACGGCTTTCAGATAATACTCGAAATCCTCGCGGCGTCCGGAGGCGGCTTCGCGCCGGAGATAATCCATCGCCATCATCACGGCCAGCTTTTCACGTGCCGCGCTGGCCAGAAACTCACTCACTGAATAGCCCTCTTTGGCTGCGAGGCTTTCGATGCTCTGCTTCAACCAATCCGATAGTTCTGTCTTAAGGGTCCCCATGATCTGTGTCGAATCAAGGTTATCATTGACCTGCTAATCCCATCGAGCAGATTATCTGGGGCTCGCCGTTCTGCTCTTGCTCATGAATATTGCAAAGCTTGTCTTCTTCACGAAGGGCGATTACGAGTTGAGCAAGCTGCTCGTCACTGACGCCAATGCGAAGCTGCCGGTTTAGCGAATCAGTCGCCGACTGCATCAGTGGATATCGATAAATCTCGTCAATCGCTTTAATCAGCTCCTGGGATTCGAAGAGCGTTCCCTTGATCTCTTCGGCGTAGCGCTTCAATCGAGTGTAGGTGCGGAAGCGCGCGCCCGATGGACGCCCGAGTTGGCCGCCGATTGATTTCTCTTCCTTGAGAACGAACTCGACCGCAGCGCGAACGAGCGAGTGATGATCGGCTCGGCGTGGGAGCGCCTTGGCGTCCGGGAGGCATTCAGCGGCCTTCAAGATCTGGTACTGCGATTCCGTGATGCTTTCGCTTTTCCCGTTCATCCACACAAGAGCGTCGTTGTCGTTCGCCGTACGCATGTAGACCAGAACACCGGGCATAGCGTGGGAACCGTTCGCGGTTTGCAAGCTTTTCGTGGAGTAAACGACTTCGGGCAGCGACTCGATGGTTTTGCGCAACGACGGGTCGTCGTCTATGGCGTTCTTCCATATCTGATAAGCATAAGACGCGAGATCGACTTCGGTATCGGTTTCGCCGTCCATAATGCCCGCCTTCTCTGTGAAGAGATTTCGAATCGTTTGATCGTTGCGATCATCTTCGAAGAATGCTTCGTCCGTCCCAACAACCTCGGCGTTCTCAGCCAATCGCTGACGGACACGCGCGCGCAGGCGAATGATTCGATCCACGCCTTCGGCAGGAAGAAACGAATAGCAGAAAATGTGCTCCGATTGCTGGCCTATGCGATCGACACGGCCGGCTCGTTGAACCAGACGAATGATGGCCCACGGCAGATCATAGTTCACGATGATGAACCCATCCTGAAGATTCTGCCCCTCGCTCAATATATCGGTTGCTATGAGCACGCGGAGTTCGTCATCCTGGCTGACTTGATTTCGCTTGTTGTTACTCACAGGACTGAAGCGCCAGGCGGCCATCGTAGGATCGGCCGAGGCGCCAGTTACGCCTTCGATCCGCACAACGCCTTTCGACCGGAGTTGTGATTCGAGGTAACGAACGGTGTCGGCGAACTGCGAGAAGACGATCACCTTTTCCGAAGGGTGTTTCTTCGCGACGAGTTGGTGAAGCTTCACGAGCTTAGCGTCGCGGTCGGGCTTCCACATTCCGGCCTTGTTCAAAATCTGCATCAGGGCTGCCGCGTCTTTCCTCAACTCGTCCGCGAGGGAATCAACAAAGAGATCCGAACGCAGCCACTTGTAACGGCTCTTTAGCTCGGTTGCATAGAGTTCGTAAAGCGCAGCCGCTCGACTCTTGAAGCCGGTTTCGGTATCGGGCAAGTCCTCTTCCAACTCTTGGTGGTTCTGTTCGTTGTTCTCGTCTTCATTGAACAGAGGGGAGTGTACTAATTCATCGGCGTCTTCATCGGTCGCGCGCGTATCGAGCGCCGCGACATCCTGGGCCCCGATCGGCAGTGGTTTTCCATTCTCAATCGCATACAAGAAGACGAAGTTGCGAATGATGTGTCGCTCCACCGAAAGCAAGAAGGCTTCACCGCTGCTCTCAAGGCGCTTAAAAAGATTAGTGCGGCAGAAGCCCATCAACCGGCGACCGGCACGCGAAAGGTTCCGAATCACTTCGGCCTCGTAGGTGGTAGGCTGCGGCTGCGGCACAATCTTTTTCCCGAGTTCATATCTTGGTAGCTTCAAGGCGTTGATTGTGTCGACAACGTCGTCAGCATAAAGCCGGGCGTACTGGTCATCAGGGTCAGCGTCATCGATTTTGAATTTGACGGTCTTCGGAACACGAGTGGGGAAGTACGACCGGGTGCCGTCGTCAAAGGTCAGATACTTTCGTCCATTAGCAGGATCAGTCTCAGCATAATTATCCTGAATGAATGTGCGGGTACGGCGAACCATGTAGAGCCGCATCAGCTCGCGCCAGTCATCAGCATATTCGCTCTTTTCAAAAGCGGCGAGCGAATCGAGTGCGCACTGGTGTTCGGCGACAAACTCGTCCAACCCTTTGCGGCGTAGCTCCAACTCGGGTCGAATGCCCAGATGTTTGTCTTCGGGAACAAAGAGCCGCAACTGGTTCGAGAGGTCGAGGTAGGTCTTATTGTACGGCGTCGCTGAAAGCAGTATGCACTTGCTCTCGTTCTTGTGAATGTACTCCTGGAGAGCTCGATAGACTTTGCCATCGCGGTTTCGCAGATTGTGACTCTCGTCGATTAGAACAAGCCGATAGCGGCGCAAGTCTGCCAACGTTTTTCTGGCGCGCGTGATTGGCAAGACCCGGGCGCGCCCAAGGTATTGCTCGCGATAGTCTTCCCACATCTTGACCAGATTCTTCGGGCAGATGATAAGAGTCTCCAGATCGTGATCCTCTTCAAAAATGCGAGCCACAGCCGTTGCCATCAAAGTCTTGCCAAGGCCAACCACGTCGCCGATCAGCACGCCGCCTCGTTTGTTCAAATGGTGAGCGGCAATCTTGACGGCGGCCTTCTGGAACTCGAAGAGCTTGTTGCCGAAGTCGCGCGGGATTTTGAATTCGGCTAAGCCCGCTCGTGCCTCTTGAGACAGGTGATAAGCCATCTTCACGTAGATGTGATACGGCGGAATCAGTTCCTCTCTCGCCCAACTCTCGTCGATGATTTGAACCAGTTCGTCAGAAATATCCAGACACCATTTGTCATTCCAGCGATCCTCGAACCACTTCGCCAGCTTTTCACAGGCATCGTGATCCATAACGTCGACATTCAGTTCTCCCTGCTGCGCGAGACCGGCAAATGTCAGATTGCTGCTGCCAACGAAGCCGACCGAAGGACTAACTGGATCGGGACGGAAGAGAAGATAGAGCTTTGCGTGCAGCGGATGCCGCAAGAAAAGTCTCACCGAGACTTTTCGGTTCTTGATCTGGTGCGCTAGGCGGCGTATCCCTCTTTCGTCTTCGTCAGTCGGAACACCGAAGGTGAGCTGCGCACGGAACTCTTCAGCGAGTGTTTTGCGGAGGCGTATGGCAGTCTGGTTGTCGATTCCCGTGTCGTGATGTGCGAGGCTCAGCGCGGTGCGCAGCTCCTCATCGGGAGATCGATGCATACCCACGAGCAATCGGCAGCAATTGCCTTCGCCGCCCGGCCAGCGTTCGACGAATGAATCAATCTGCTTCCAGCCACGAAGGTTGAAGTAGCCAACACAGAAGTCAGCTCGATCAGAAACCTCAAGCGTTTCTCGCAACGCAGGCAGGAGTTGCTTGTCTATGTTGTCGAATATGCGCGGCATTTAGTTAGTCACCCTAACAACGATGCTATGATAGGTTTTCTAGTCTGTGATCGACCAGTATTCTTAACTGCGTTATCTACCAAAACAAGGACATCATAACAATTTTTTCGCTAGGCCGGTGAAGCCAGGCTTGTCTCTATCTTAGAGCCTTGCTCCATTCGGTTTCTCTTCTCAACACCGGCTTCAGCATCTTGCCGCCGGGGTTGCGTGGCATCGGCTCTGTGCGAATCGCCAAGAACTGCGGGACTTTGAAATCCGCGAGGTGCTTTCGCGCAAACGCGATCAGATCATCCACGTCTAACTTCTGCCCTGGACGTGGCACGATCACCGCTCCAACTTTCTCGCCCATCATAGTGTCGGGCACTCCCATCACCGCTACTTCGAAAACCGCCGGGTGCGCCGCCAGCGCGTTCTCGACTTCGACACAATAAACGTTCTCGCCGCCCCGGCAAATCATGTCCTTCTTGCGATCGACGATTTGAACGAAGCCGTGTTCATCGATCCGGGCCATGTCTCCAGTGTGGAGCCAGCCATCGACAAACGTTTCGGCGCTCGCTTCAGCTTTGTTCCAGTAGCCGCTCACTACGTTTGGTCCGCGAACAAGCAACTCTCCCACGCCGGTTGTCTTGTCCGGTTCGAACAGATCGAGATCGACTACCGGGGCCGCGAAGCCTACGGTCTCAGGCCGCTCGTGTGCGAATTCGTGCGGAAGAAATGTCGCGACCGAAGACGTCTCGGTCAACCCAAAGCCGTTGCCGACTCGCGCGTTCGGGAACGCTTCCATGATTCGAGCCACAAGCTCCGGAGCGATCGGCGCGCCGCCGTATGACACCCATCGGATGTTCGACGCATCCAGTTCTTTGAAGCTCGGTTGATTGATCGCGAGCCAGTACACCGCGGGCACTGACGTCAGCAGATTGATTCGCTCGTCTCTGATCGCGCCGAGAAAAGCCTGAACTTCGAACGCCGGCATGATTACAAGCGTATCGCCTTGTTCCACTGTCGGGAGAAGTTGACTGTTGCAACCCGTGACATGAAACAGCGGAACAGAAACCAGATTGCGAATGCTACCGTCAGAAGGAAGCTTCACTACGCGGCGGCACGTTTCGCTGTTCGACAAAAAGTTTTCGTGCGACGTCATCGCGCCCTTCGGGAAGCCCGTCGTTCCGCTTGTGTAAAAGATTGCCGCGAGATCGCCCTTGCTCAGATCATCAACGACGAACGGATCGCCATCGGGCAACGGCTGACCCGGAATAAACGAAAAGCGCGAGCCCGAATCCGTGACAACGTATTCGACTTCCGGTTCGCTGAAGCGAGTGTTCACCGGGACCGCGACGGCGCCCGCCATCTGAACTCCGAAGAACGCGAGGCACCAATCAACCCCGTTCCCCAATCGAATCGCAACTCGATCACCGCGATTGATTCCAACTTGCTTCAATCCGCCGGCGACTCGCGCCGAGCGATCCCAAAGCTCGCGATAGTTGATGCGTTCGCCGCCCAACTCGATGATCGCCTCGTGCTCGGGAGACCTGTCCACGGTGGCTCGCAGCATTTCAACAAGCGAGTTTGGCCGATCATCATAATGCGCGACGCCGCGAGAGTCGCGAGTGATGCCTGAATAATCAAACGGTGGAATCATCAATATGAACCTTGCCTCTCAAAAATTTCTCTTGGGTTGTCGACGAGCATAGTGTTGATTTGTTCGCCGGTGACGCTGCGTTCTTTCAACGCCGGGATCACGTCATTGTGAATGTGCAGGAAATGCCAATTCGGAAGCACCGAAGGCAGAGCCGCCTCGGGAAGCCAGTCGTTGAAGCAAGCGGCGTCGTGTGACAGGACCATCTTCCCGGCGTGTCCAAGCTCACACATCTTCGCGACGGTGTTCACGCGGTCTTCGAACCCCAGCAACACATCGATGCCAAACCGATCCATGCCGATGTATGAGCCGTTCGCGATCAGCTTCTCCAGATACGCGATGTCAGTCGTATCGCCCGAGTGCCCGATCACGACTCGCGAAAGATCAACGCCTTCTTCTTCGAAGATCCGTTGCTGTTCGAGGCCGCGCTCGGTGTGCGCGTGAGTGTGAGTAGAAATCGGAACACCGGTCCGGCGATGCGCCTGCGCGACCGCTCGCAGCACGCGCTCGACGCCCGGCGTGACTCCCGGTTGATCGGTCGCACACTTGAGAATCGCCGCGCGCACACCGGTGCCGGCGATTCCTTCTTCGATATCCCGGACAAACATATCAGCCATGAACTCGGGTCCACCGAGTTCAGTGCCAGGCCCCTGGAAGTGAAAGTACATCGGCACGTCATTGTAAGTGTAGACTCCGGTCGCGACCACAATATGGAGTTTCGTTTGAGCGGCGACTCGCTGAATTCGCGGAATGTAGCGGCCCAATCCGATAACCGTCAGATCGACGATGGTGTCGACGCCTCGCGAATTCAGCTCATTCAATCGCGCGATCGCATCGGCTACGCGCGTGTCCTCGTCACCCCACGGCTCGGGGAAGTTTTGCATGATCTCGGCGGACAGCACGAAGACATGTTCGTGCATCAAGGTCACGCCTAGTTGTTTAGTATTCAGAACGCCTTTGACTGTGTTTACTTGTTGCATACGTTTATCCGGATTTCTCGAAGGCACACGAGAGGCTCAGTCGCCGCAAGCGAATGAAAGATTTAACGTCGAGAATCCGAATGCTAATACGCAACGGCAAACGCATCAAGGCGAAGCGGAGCGAAGAGCTTCAGACAGGAGAACCGTCAAACTTCTTCAAGGATCTTGTCCGCGATGCGCAGCGAGAGCGCGGCGATCGTCAGCGTAGGATTGACTCCCAACGCCGTTGGAATGATCGATCCATCCGCGATGTACAGTCCCTGATAGTACTTGCGATCATCGCCCGGCTGGCCTTTGTGGAACACGCGGCCAACTTCGTCGACCACGCCTTTGGTCACGTCGCCGGCCATGCGGCATCCGCCGAGCGGATGACTCAGCGTTATGGAGTCAACCTTTAATCGGCGAAAGATGTTGGTCATAAAAGGATTCACAAACTTGCCCTGGTCATTGTCCTCGGCCCTGAGTTTCTCGGCCAGCTTCTCGAGCGAGGTCTCGATGTTTTTGTAGACCGGGTCTTCGTGAAACCTGAGGCCGTCGGTTCTCTTGACGCGCAGCGAGGTTTCGCCGGCGCCGCCAAGCCGGAATTGTCCTCTTGCGGCTTCGCGTCCCATTGCTACGACGCACATGATGTTGGCCGCGATCTCGTCATCGGACCTGAACAGTTCCTGCCGCCGAAGGTTGTTGACGAACGGCGCGCGAATGTAAATCCATGCCTGTTTGAGCGCCCACCAGATCACCACCCAAATGAAAAACAACCATCGATTGCGTCCCTTCGCCAGTGACCGAATCAGCGGGAGTCCGACTCCCAGGAGCGACGCCAATGCCGGCGGCACGCCCTGGTCCTCGAGCGTGTGAAATTTTGGTTTGTTCGGATCAAGGTCCAGGCCCTCGTCAGCCGTGTTGAAGTGACCGTAAGAAGTCGTCACTGGACCTCGTGTGAGCCTCACCTGCTCCTTGGTTTTTTCAAGGAACGCGATGTAATCGCCATTGGTCGAGAAGCCGCAGCCCACTTCATCGCTCAAATGGGGCAAACCCTTTTTGCGTGACCTCAGCATGATTTCATTGGTTCCCATGCATCCCGCGGCTACGATGACCGCGTCCGCGTAAACGGTCTTTCGCGAAATGCGCCCCGTGCCCTTCTTCGCATACTCATCGAGGTCCTGCTGATCGTAGTGAACCGCGTAGCCGCCATCGGGAAGCGCTTCGATGAAGTCGACCTCCGAAAGCGGATCGAGACTAATGTTGTCGAAGATCGGCGGGAGGTTCTCGCCGGGCTTGTCGAAATTCGGCCTGCCGAGAATAGCGGCCATCAGTTGTTTGTTCAGCGTGTGACGCGCGCCCGGCAGACATCCTATGTTGCAGCGCCCCTGCCGCTCACAATAATTCTTCGGGGCTCCCTTCGGATCGTAGGGTTGATCGCCGGTCGGCAAATCCGCGATCGCGAGATCGACGGCGCCGAAATCATCCGCGATTCCACTCACCGCCGTCTGAAACACACGGGCGCGATCGATCCACAACGCGTTCTTGGGGTCGGCGTTTTTTGACGCGGCGGGCGGCGGCGGGTCAGGTAGTAGACTGACGTTGAGCTGTTTAACGCCGCGCGGGTTGAATGGCTTTCCCTTGTCGATGACTCTCCAGTAGGGATCGAGACGCGACGAGCGAGTGACGATGTTGTTCAATCCGGGGTTTATCTTGAGCGGACCCTGATTGACGATTTGTTTGACCAACTCCTGTCCCGATGACGTGTCTGTCAACAGCCATACATCACGTTTCAATCGAAAGTCCGCCGGCGGATTGATACCGGGTGCAAGCTTGAAAGTAACCGGGATCAACGCACCGGGCGTAACTGGATCGGGCTGCGCGACTGTTATCGAAACTCCCGGAACATAGTCCTCGGCCTCGCCGGAGATCGTTCGCGGTTGACCCACCTTGCTTCGCTTGGCATCGCGCTGATTGAGCGCGAACAGAATCCCGGTGCCGATCGCGTCACGCGCAAGATTGTAGTAATCGTGACGATCATCCTCATTCCAGGTTAACGGCCACCGCGAGTCTTTGAAGATAAGATCGGGAGGCCGGATGGTTATGTTCGAATACACCAGCGATCCGCCGCCGACACCATTTGCCCGAAGAATGCTGACCCCGTCACCTCTCCCGCGAAACAACCCCAGAAGGCCCGAGGGTCCGAGCGTCGTCATATCGAACAGGCCATCCTTATTACTGCCGCGGCGAAGGCATCGAGTGACAATGTCGATAAACCCCTTGAAGTGATTTTGTGACGACCAGTACTGGACGGGCTGTTTCTTATCGTTGAGCAGAAAGTCGTAGGTTCGCACTTCCTTGTCCTGCACGGTGCCAACAGGCGTAGTCCACCAGGTCCCGCGCTCGATCATCAACACGGTCTTTTGCGGGTCGCCGGGATGAGCGGTGCTTCGTTTCTTGAATTCGCGTGCGAGGGTCAGGGCGGTCATCGAGCCGCCGAACCCGCTGCCGATTATCACGACTGAGTGTCGAAGCGGTTTAGCCATCGGAATCCTCCTTTGTAGCTGCGGCTATCAGGCAAGTAGCCTGGCGAACAACCCTGGAAGAATGGCGGGGCCATACTAACCCTGCCAGTTGCGGTGGTCAATGTCACCTGCATCCGTTGACCGGGGCAGTGCAAAGTGCGATAGTATCGCCGCCTCAACTACATCTCGGAGGTAACCCGCATGCCAAGCTCACCCCGGCCCGAGGACACGTATCCAAAGCCCGCTCGGCTAACAGACTTCAAAGGCCCTGTTCGATGGCTGCTCGGGCCACAGTTGATCGCGAGCCTGAAGCGCACCGCGTTGTATGTGGCATACAAAGGTAAACTCGATCCACGCGACTGGATGCGCGCGAGCTTGATTCGTCTCGATCAACTCGAGAGATTCAACACAAGCGAACAGGCGTCTGCTGACGAGTACTGGTTTGATTACCTTGCCGATGCCGGCGACGGTCAACTTGCGATGTACAGCATTGCGTACCTGTGCCTCAACGATCTGTGGGTTGATCCGAATGCGCACGCGGACTCGACTGTGGAGTTGAGCGAAAAACCGGGGGCGGCGATGAGATTGCCGCGAGGTGAGTTCTTGTTCATCGGCGGCGATACCGCTTATCACATCGCGGATTATCAAACGCTGGGCGTTCGATTTCAGGCGCCCTTCACCTGGGCTCATCAGGACCTCACGGAAGAAAAGAAACTCTCTGATGTTCAGCCACGCCGGATTCTGTTTGGAATTCCTGGAAATCATGATTACTACGATGTGATCGATGGCTTCGGGCGCCAGTTCGCCGAGCCGACCAGCGAAGAGGGCCAGAAGAATCGCGAGGGGCTGACGCCGCAGTTGTCTATCCCCGGATTCAAGCGCGCGCAATCAGCAAGCTACGTCGCGCTGAAGCTCCCATTCGAGTGGTGCATGTGGGGTCTCGACAACGAAGCGGGCAGGCTCGATATTCGGCAGCAGGAGTTCTTCAAGAGCCTCGGACCGCAGCGACCCGATCGGCTGATCCTGGCGACGCCCGAGCCCAGCACAGTTCTTGGCGTGCGCGCAAAGCCCGACGGAAAAGCCGCCCAGGCATGCAGGGATCTCAATCTCGAGATGCCTTTTCTGGGATGTAACAAGCTATCGGCGGGCGCTTGCAGGCTCGATCTCTCGGGTGACACTCACCATTACGCGCGGTATTGGGGACCTTCGTCCAAACCGGATCCGAGACCCGCCGCGGATAACTATGCTTCAGTTGTCTCGGGCCTCGGCGGCGCTTTCCTGCATCCGTCTGATACGGACATGGCCGAGATAAAAGAGCAGGCACGCTATCCCCTGCCTGATGTCTCGCGAACGGAGGTCGCGCGCCGATTGTTCAGTCCGGTGACCATTATCGGAGGCGGCTATGTCGCGATACTCGCTGCTTTCGGCGCGGCAGTAATCTTTTTCGGAGCAACGCTCCCCGTGAGCACGAGGGTCGTGGTTGAAAAGGTTTTTGCCTTTCTGCATCTGTTGCTTCCGAACCTCGTTGATTCACCAAATCTCTTCCCTTCGATTACATGGCCTTTGCAAAATTTCGCGCAAGCTTCGGGGCTTTCGAGTTTCGGAATCGGATTGCGCGCTGTCTTATTGATCGCGTCAATCGTGTTGATCGCGGCAAGCGTGGCCCAGGCAAAAGCGTTGGTCAATTTGTCACGAAAAAAGGAAGAAAAGTCGCGTAGCTACACAGTTCGCTTCACACTCCTCATTGTTCTGGGAGCGGCCAGTTTGGTATTCGGCATCTGGCGATTGATCGAGTACCGCGAGAATCTTTCACCGTTTCAATGCAGCCTGATGATTCTGTTCTCGCTGATGTTGAGCGCCGTCGCGCTTGCGGGAAGTTCCATCTATTCGGAGTTGCTGTTCAAGCGAGCTTACGAACAAACGGTGCAGTGGTGGCACTACTGGCCGGTGGTGTTGCTGGTTCTTTTAGCCGCGGCGTCGCCCGTATTGGGTTTCCAATTCTTCGGCCGATATCCGGCGCAATACCTCGGCGCCGATGTGATGTTTGCGGTGTTCGTTCTTGGCGGGCCGGCGCTCCTTGTTCTTCTGGCAATAGTCGTCGGTGGTGAACTGCATAGAATCGCAGGCAAAGCGGGATTCTTTGCGCTCGGCGTTTGGCACGCTCTGTTGCAGATAATGGTTCCGTTGTTGTTGGCGCGGCGCGGCGACTGGCGTTCGTGGATTGCAACGCTCGCGGCGGTGCTGGTCTTTTGGGCCGGAGGGAACTTGCTGGTCTCGAAGCTGAAGGCCCGGCGCTCGCTTGCACTCGTGTGGCTGATCTATGGCGCAATTCTGCTGGGCTTGCCGGTGGTTCTTCACGGGCAATCGACGCCGTGGCTTGATATGTGGATCGTGAGATTTGTATGTGCGGTGTTGATGGGAGCGCTGATGGGGTGTGTGTCTTTGGGCTGGTACTTCGGGGTGTCGCTTGCGTTCAACGGTCATAACGACCAGGCCGGAGGCGCCGCTCGGATCGGGGAGTTCAAGGAGTTCATTCGTGTTCGGCTCACGCGCGACTCGCTTACTGCTTATGTGATAGGGATTGACCAGCCTGAGATGCAAGGGAGTCGATTGCGCCCAAAGATCATCGATGTTTTTCAGTTGAGACCATAGCTACGGAGCCCACGCTGTCATCGACTCCGGATCAACCCGGTATCTAATTCATGTTCAGGTCGCCGGTCATGCTGACCGCGCAATTCGTTCATTCTGCTTCGCACCCTAACCCGCACTGGCTATCTTGATGCCGCCCTGACGAAAACGCGACCGCAGGGAAGTTGATCTTAAAGTCCTCGAAATCAAAGCTTCCACCAATCTCACGGCCCTCATAACCGTGTCTCTCCGCACCCGGGCATCAGGTTTGCCCTGATTCTGATCGCGTGACCTTTACCATCGAGTAATGGCCTGGCTCTGAGAATCTCAAACGAAAACAATTTATGACTAAGCTCCTCTCTTTCACTAAGTCAATTCAGCCGGCTCGGCGAATGCTAATCGTCGTCGTGGCACTGGTTCAGTTGTGCGCGTTCATTCCTGGCGCCCCCGCGCGAGCCGAGGTTACCTCGGCGACGAGCAAACTGTCAGGAGCGTTGCAGCAATCTTTGACCACGAACGAATCGCAGGTATGGCAGGACCCGGTGAAACAAACGGTCCGCGCGGTGATCCAGACCAACGGCCTCGTCTCGGCTTCGCTGCTCAAGGCGATCACCGGCGCCGGCGGATCAGTGGTTCGGCAATTCACGTCCATCAATGGGCTGCTGGTTGAATTGCCAAAGAGCAAGCTGCTGACAATCGCGGGGCGTTCGGACGTCGAGCGTATGTCCGCGGACCATCTGGCGCAACAAAGCGCAAGTCACCTCGAGGCGGCGACCGGCTCTGACCGCGTGCGAACTTACAATTCGCTGACGCAGAGCTACAGCGGGCTGGATGGGACGGGGATTGGCATCGCGATACTCGACTCGGGGATCATGGCGGGTCACAGCGAATTCGGAAGCCTGGGAAATCTGCTTGGCCTCTCGCGAGTGACCGCGAAGACCGATATTGTTTCGAGCAACGTCAATCTGGCGCAGTACCTGTTGAAGCTTGGCATCCTGTCGACGGCCATCGACCTTCTTGGGTTGAATAACAGCGACGGTTACGGTCACGGTTCTCACGTTGCGGGCACGGCTGCGGGGCGCTCGCTCGGCACGAGTACAACGCGCGGCTTTAATGGAATAGCCCCTAACGCGAACCTGATTGATGTGCGCGTGCTCAACGGTCGCGGCGTCGGCCAGACAAGCGACGTAATCGCGGGCATCGATTGGGTGATTGCAAACCGAACCGCGCTCAACATCAAGGTAATGAATCTCAGCCTCGGCGCGAACTCGACTGAGTCTTATCTTACCGATCCGCTTTGTCGCGCAGCGCGCCGAGCGGTCGCGGCCGGAATCACAGTCGTAGCGGCGGCGGGCAATTACGGCCAGAGTGACAATGGACTCGAGCGATACGGGAGTATCACTTCACCGGGCGACGATCCGACCGTGATCACAGTCGGTGCGGTCAACACTCATCAGACCGACTCGCGCGGCGATGAATCAATCACGTACTTCAGCTCGCGGGGTCCGACACGCGGGAGCCGCTTTGATTCATCCGGCGTCAAGCAATACGACAACCTGCTCAAGCCCGATCTTGTCGCTCCGGGAAACCGAATCGTCGCCGCCGAATCGAAGGGCTCGTGGCTGCCTGCTCACTACCTGCAGTTGCACGACAGCGGCAAAGGGACGAACGCGTTCATGCAGTTGAGCGGGACCTCGATAGCCGCGCCCACAGTGGCCGGCGCTGTTGCCTTGCTGTTGCAAAAGAACCCGAGCCTGACGCCACCGCTCGTCAAGGCGATCCTTCAGTACACAGCCGGCCAACTTCCTTCCGGCAACATAATCCAGCAGGGCGCAGGTCTGTTGAACATACCGGGCGCAGTGGAACTTGCCGGAGCGCTTCGCACCGACATTTCAACCGCGATAACCAAGGGAACAATAAAAGTAGGAGACAGTCTTTTAAGAAAAGGTGCGTCGATGCCTGCGGCGAGTTCCACGGTTGCAGGTCAGAGCGTCCCGTGGGGCCGTTATATCTTTGCCGGCGGCTCACACGTCATCGCGGGACCCGAGCTCTTCAATCGGTATCAGGCCATCTACAATCCGGCGCTCGTATGGGTGCGAGACCGAGTGACGATCAACGAGACTGTAACCGTCTCCTGCCCACTGCTAACGCCAGGGACGGTCTTCTGTGACTGGCTGGCGGGCGCTTCGGGTGTGTTTGTCAACGGCCTGGCGCTCGCAAACGCAATCGCCTCGGGTCAAGGCTTCACGCTAACGCAGGGCATGACCTTGAGCGAAGGAGTTGTGCTCGGCGACGGGATGGCGTTGGGTGAGGGAATGACGCTGAGTGAGGGGATGACGCTCAGCGAGGGGATGACACTCAGCGAGGGAATGACCCTGAGTGAAGGTATGACGCTCAGCGAATCATTGAATCTTGGAGAACCATAAAGCATGCGAATCATCGAGATGTCGG